>ENA-UAML01000016-UAML01000016.1-human-gut-metagenome-genome-assembly--contig:-NODE-16-length-76487-cov-9.540794_pt1 | contig 76487 bp, 65 predicted proteins | sample MGYA00244211_ERZ654495 | MGnify/ENA primary metagenome ERZ654495 (study PRJEB26926, sample SAMN06164685) | human gut metagenome | biome: ENVO:00009003; feature: ENVO:2100002; material: ENVO:00002003... | reverse complement strand
GAATACAGAAAATTTCTATTATATTTGCATCAGTCATGGGAATGGATATTTTTATGTAACTTATTGATTGTCAACTATAAAGGTACTAAAAATATCTCATTCCCACAACTTTTTCAATCTTTTTCTTATACCGAACTCACGTATTTATTAAATAGAGTAAGCTATGCTTTCTCATCGAGAAAACCATCTTTCCTCAATGAAAAAGCTATCTTCCCTCAACGAGAAAGCATAGCGGACTCAACGAAAAACATGGCTTTTCTGCGTGAAAAAGGCCGTTTTTCATTGCACAAAAAACGGCTGGCGTGTATAACCGCAAGTACTGTAATGATTTATGGTTGCACACGCCAGATTTGCGTATTTAAGTTGACGGAAAGAAATTTTTGGCTGCGCCCGTTCTACGGCGTCAACGTTTTTCAAAGTGCAAGCAGTTAGGCCGTTATAGCCGCCATAGTGTCAATCACGCACGTCCAAGGCGCACGCAGTCCCGGCCGTTGCCACCCATGCAATGCGCAGACCTTACGCCGTAGGCTGTCAACGGCCGAGACGGGCGAGAAAGTCCATCGACATATCCCTATAAAGCGACAGTCTGCCGTTTACGTCATCCCATTGTATTCCACCGTTTACGAGCGCCCGCACGTCCGGCGAGGTCTCTTCATCCAACAGGCGGGCCTCAAGTCCGAACATAGACAAAAGCGAGCGGAAGCGCGACACACCGCGCCCTCGGTTGGCGACGGCAATGAAAGGCTTGTTGAAAATAATCGAGAAAACACAAGCATGGAACGAATCGGTTATGACGAAGCGTGAGTCGATAAACCCTCTGAGCCATTGCTCTACGGGCGGCTGCACCCGCTCGGCCAGCGGAGCGTTGATGTCCTCCACCCTTGAGTTTACCCTGAATGGCTGAAGATTCAGGCTTTCTGCCACGCTGTCGGTAAGCGCGGCCTTCCACGGAGTGTCGTCGAGAATGTAGCACATCATGCCTCGTTTACCATCATACATGCCGCAGCTGCCGGCCAGCAAAGCATAATCGTCGGCATGGAGCAGCATTGTAGGATCAAGCACGTGCTCTGCCTCCACGCCGAAACGCTCACGGCACAAGTCAACACCCGAGTCCTCGCGCACCGATACGTAATCAAAACGCTTCAACAGCCTTGCGCATTGAGCCGTGAGCAGCCTGCCGTACTCCCATCGGTCCGTACCGAAAGAGGCGGCATAAGCCATGCGCCGTATCTTCCACCCTGACGTAAAGTCGAGGTAGGCGGTGCGTATGTCGTCGAAATACTGTGGCCGCCACACCTGGTCACTGCCCACCACGATTGCGTCGAAGTCGCCTTCGTGTATCGAACCATAGCCTTCGTAAACGGCCGGCTTTATATACCGCCTGATGAACTTATCCGTGTGCTGTCTGACGATGGGTTTCTCACGGTTGAACTTACGCTCGTAAAATATAGGATAAGGGTGGCCCTTCAAGTTTCTCAACAACCTTCTTGCGTACTTTACGGGCATTCGCCAGACTGGTAGCCGTAATGGTTTGTCGGCCAAGCTGATGACATAGGCATCATGCCCCATGCGCTCCAACACGGTCTGGAGCGCGTACGCCTGCAGTATCCCACCGTAGTTAGTGTGTAGCGGAAGCGTCAATATTCCTGTCTTCATCATTAGTTCGTTTAAAGATTATCCGCCTTACAGCCTTCCTCAAGCCGTGCAGTGCGGTATTGTACCATGGCTTTGCCAGCGCGGAATTCAACGCTGCTGAAAAGCTCCGACCATCACCAAGCTCACGGAAAAACGTCCGTCTTCGCCTGCCTTCGCGCAACACGGCCTTCATTCCACCATTGTAACGCTCAAGCCCATTGATGTTGGCCGCGCAAAAGTCCATGTCCAGCCTCTCGGCGGCAGTCTTTCCCTTGTCTGTATTCACGAATACAAGGCTTACGCCCCTGTTGTCCGCAAAGTCGGGCAACAAAGTCTTCACGCCCCAATAGTCGGCCAACGTAATGTCACTGCCGCTCACCCCACCCTTGCACTTGCAGCGGTAACAGCTCGGGCGCAGGTAAACATCATTGAGAAACCCCTTCATAAAAGGATTGTCCACATAAACATCGGACATCAAAACCGCGCTTTCTCCAGTCACGGCAGTGCTTCCCCTCACAACAAAACAGTACTTATCCCAACCGTATATACGCTTATCCCTAAAACTTATGCCCGTAATCACCATACGGTTCGTATCTTCGCACGGTCTTGTCGTACCGCCTGCACTACGGCGTATCTCGTCCAGATACATGTGCCACACACCTGACCCCGGTACTCCATGACAAAGAAAATCAACCGATAAAAGATTCGGGTAGCTTTTGCGTAAGTAACGGTTCAACCCCGCAACCTGGCACGGTGTACCGGTGAACAGAACTATGCGGCCATCCTCCAGGAAGCGTTCCGCCTTGATATATGAATCATTAATGTCGCTCTGAACATACTTGCTGCCCATCATAGCCCAGACTCCATCAATTGAATCGGCATACGTATGGACAACGTTCCAGCTCCCGTCGAACACTGCGCCGAACACTATTCCACCTTCAGCAATGACATTACGGGCCAAATTAATGAACACCCCTCCTGAAGAACTGCCAAGAAGCTCATCCTCATTACGGTTCTTTGCCCCGATAACCTCCATCCAGTGCTTTGAGTTACCTGAGTTTGCCAACGGGCATACACGTTCGCATAATCCGCAGTCCACACACGCTTCTGTATCGACATCGGGATAAAAGAAACCTTCGGAATCCTCGCGCATGGTGATGCAATGCCTCGGGCATCTCTGTTGGCAAGCGGAACAGCCGCAACAATCATGCTTGTCCTTTATCTGTATCATCGCCTAAACTTATTTCTTAACGTTTTCAACCTATCGACAAAAAAAGCTCGCTCTTTATCAACCAATCCGAATATATATACAGAAACAACGACCGAGATGAACGAGACCACACACACAGTAACGAAACGTGACAATGACTGCAACATACAGACACGTATCACCATAGGTATAACAAGCGAGAAGACTGTCACCAAAAACATTGGCAATAAGGCTTTACGAAAATACTCCAACAACGAAAGATTTACCAAAGTACGCAGCATCCAGACACGTGCGAACAAGGCGACACAAAACACTATAAACTGAATAATGAACACACTCTCAGGAGTAGAGCCGCATTTCAGCACAATGTAAGATATCGGTAAGATCATTATTAACATCGTACCAACTACCGATTGGTACTTCCTTATCTTGCCTGTAGCCGAGGCTGCTTGTATTAACGGGTTTGCCAAACTGTCTATCATTGATATCACAAGAATCAAACGAACGAACACTACAGTATGTGCAGGCACGACTTTAAGCCACCATTGGAGTATCAAGTCAGTCTCAAACATTACCGGCAACGAGATAAAAAGTAACAAAAAGTATGAGAATTTGGAACTTGTAAACACCAGGTTGTGCATATATGGCATGTCACCGGATGCATACGATTTGGTTATCTGGGGATTAAGTGCCGTCTGGAAATTTATACAAAATCCCTTGATTGCATTCTGAACCTGCACGGCAATCCCTCGTGCCGCATTCAGCGCCGGTCCGAAAAACATGTTAAGCAGCACGTTGAGGCCTTGCGTAAACGCAACGGCGGCAATATTGCCGAAAAGGCTCCATCCTGCAAACCCTGTCATCTCCTTGAACAAGTCCTTGTCCCATATCCAACGATAACGTGTTTCAACAAAATGGCGGCCGCTATAATTACCGTATATAAAACGTATCAGCAATTGGATAAGCAACATCAGGATTGCATATAACTTCAATTTGTCAATATCGGAAATAACGAGCAGATATACGATAAGAAGTTTCAACACTACCTCCAATACGGATATATACGCAAAAGCGCCCATACGCTCATGTGCTATTATCACGGCATTATATGGTATGCTCATAACCATAACTATAGTTGCCAACACTGAAGCATGATAAACCCATAATGCGGCCGAGAACCGGTCAGGCGGAATATTCAAATGAGTATATACGAACCACAACCCGATTGTTTCAGAAAGTAACAGTATGATAACGGATATTAAGGCATGTATGTTAATGCTGGTACAAAACACCTTGTGTAACCGTTCCTTGTTACCACAGCCTAACTCGAAATTAAGAAAACGTTGCGTGGCTGACGCCATAGCGCCATTAAGAAACGTAAACATCGACACAAAACCTCCAACAACATTATATAAGCCATAATCCTCAATACCAAGCGTATTTAATACAACACGGCTGGTATAGAGGCTTACGGCCATGGTGAACAGCATTCTTACATAAAGTAAAAACGTGTTCTTGGCAATGCGTTTGTTTGTTTCCGATGTTTTCTCCATCAGCAATCCTTTGTGCCGCGTCTAAATCATCGCAACAGTAAGACCTGCCATTACAATACTAACCATCGACATCAATTTAATCAAAATGTTAAGAGATGGTCCTGATGTATCTTTAAACGGATCGCCGACAGTATCACCTACTATCGCCGCTTTATGACAAGATGAGCCTTTGCCACCAAAGTTACCTTCCTCAATCATCTTCTTAGCGTTATCCCATGCCCCACCAGAATTTGCCATAAATACCGCAAGCGTGAAACCTGTAGACATTCCACCGACCAACAATCCTAACACTCCTGCTACGCCGAGTATCATACCGACTACCACAGGAATTACTATTGCCAATAACGAAGGAAGCACCATTTCATGAAGTGCAGAGCGAGTAGATATACTAATGCAACGACCATAATCTGGCGTTGCGTTACCATCAAGGATTCCCTTAATCTCCCTGAATTGGCGCCGTACCTCTTCCACCATTGCTCCGGCAGCACGTCCTACGGCGCCCATCGTTATGCCACTGAACATAAACGCCGCCATAGCACCTATAAAGACACCGACAAGAACATTGGGATTCATTAAATTTACCTGGAAGAAGTCTATCATATCCAGCAATCCAGCATTCTCAGGATTAAACGTGTTGCCAAGATTGTCTATGAATGTAGCACCTTCATTAGCGGCTCTTACCATATTGATTTTTATCTCTTCAATATATGAGGCTAACAAAGCTAATGCGGTAAGCGCCGCACTACCAATAGCAAATCCTTTTCCAGTAGCGGCCGTAGTGTTGCCGAGGGCATCGAGGGCATCTGTACGCTTACGCACTTCAGGATCTAAACCGCTCATTTCAGCATTTCCACCGGCATTGTCAGCAATAGGCCCATAAGCATCGGTCGCAAGTGTAATGCCAAGCGTCGAAAGCATGCCTACCGCGGCAATGCCTATTCCATAAAGTCCCTTAGATATGCTTTCTGAACTCATTGATAAATCAAAACCATTGGCACAAAGATAGCTTGCCATTATTGCCACTGAGATGGTAACGACAGGGACCATTGTAGATATCATACCTGTACCAATACCTTTGATTATGACTGTGGCAGATCCTGTTTCCGAGGATTTGGCGATGCTTTTCGTTGGCTTATAGCTTTGACTGGTATAATACTCCGTTGCCATGCCTATAATCACACCAGCCGCAAGTCCGCTGATAACAGAGAATGAAACTCCGACCCAATTCTCAATACCGAGCAGATAAAGTATTATGAAAGTAGCAACTGCTATCAATCCGGCAGAAACGTTCGTTCCAAGGCTTAACGAATGTAACAAATCACGCATTGAAGCACCATCTTTCGTCCTGACCAAGAATATTCCAGCCAATGACAAGAAAATTCCTACCGCGGCGATTAGCATAGGCGCTATGACGGCTTTCAGCTGCATGTCTCCATTAATGGCAAAAGCCGTTGCGCCAAGGGCTGCAGTACTGAGAATACTTCCGCAATAACTCTCGTACAAATCGGCTCCCATACCAGCAACATCACCTACGTTATCTCCAACATTATCAGCTATCGTGGCAGGATTACGCGGATCATCTTCCGGAATGTTGGCTTCCACTTTTCCGACAAGATCTGCGCCTACGTCAGCCGCCTTTGTGTATATACCTCCGCCGACACGGGCAAACAACGCTTGTGTTGACGCCCCCATACCAAAAGTAAGCATAGTTGTTGTTATTGTAACAAGGGCTGTATTCTCTCCTTCATAAAACATGCTGAGCAAAATAAACCATAAAGCTATGTCCAACAGGCCAAGACCAACTACAACCAATCCCATCACTGCACCACTTCTAAATGCTATACGCAGCCCTCGGTCAAGGCTTTTACTTACGGCATTTGCCGTTCGGGCTGACGCATATGTTGCCGTCTTCATGCCAAAGAAGCCACAAAGCCCAGAAAAGATACCGCCTGTCAAAAACGCGAACGGGACCCAGGGATTCTGCACTTTCAAAACGTATGACATAAAAGCGAACACCAGACACAATATAACGAAGATTATGGCAACAACCTTATACTGTTGCTTAAGATAGGCCATAGCTCCAATACGCACATACCCGGCAATCTCTTTCATACGAACCGTGCCTTCGTCTTCCTTCATCATGTATTTAAAAAAATACCAAGCCATTGCCAAAGCGCATAATGAAGCAAACGGCACCAGCCAAAATACTACTGGAATATTCATAGTTTATGGTTTTAAAGTTAATGTACTTTCTCTTTATTCAATCTTTCATGATTTATCAGTTTAATACTGTCAAAACCTGAACGACAGCTGTGTATCTATCATGTTATAGTTTTGATGTGCCAATGAACGGTCGTTTACAAAGGCATATTCTACATTTACTTGCAGATTTTTCGTAAACAGATAGTCCATGCCCACTTCATAAAACGTCTTGCTTGTATTCCATTCTGCTTGTGGCCGATATAAATCATAACGTGCCTTTACATGCAGTTTTTTCTTTATTATCGGAGCAATAGCCAAGGCGTAGAAGCCGTCAGCCTTATCACCTGCCGAATAATTTATCTCATCCGCTTTAGCATCTTCATCGGAATTATAAGTCGTCTTGAAACCGAAACCTGTTGAATGGATATACTCTGAACGGAACGTCCAGTCGTCAACGACATACTCACCGCTTATTGCATACCTGCGTTTTGACAGGCTTACCACTCCATTTTCACCCTTACGGGCATATGAACCGGTCCATCCAAAAGCTCCGATACGCAAGCCTGCAACAGGCATAACCCATAAACCGCCGATAACATCCTTCTGGTTATCGACATCCTTGGTATTGATACCTTGCCCATTGAATACGCCAACCTGGTAATGAACAAGCGGACGGCCGGATGATGTCTTGAATAAATCACCCTGAAGCTGCACGCCTATATCACGGCCATTGGAAGAATGTTCTCCCACCCTATCCGTAAATCCAGACAGTTTCATTATGTTCTGGCCATATCCCATAAATCCCTGGTCTATAGGATTCATTGGGTTTTCAAACGTAAACGGGCGCTTAAACTGGCCGACCTTAATCTTCAAGAACGGCAGCTTCTGCCATTCGATATACACATCTACCATTCTCGGACTTTCTCCCAATGTCGATGTGTTGCCGTTAATCTGGCCCTGCAGTTTATAAGCGAAGTCTCCAAGAATACGTCCATCGAGAGAAACGCGCACCATGCGCAAGTTGAAAGAGTTGCTTTCCGCATCATGCTGGCTGCTATACTGATATTGTCCTATGGCATAACCGCTGAACTTAGGTTTACTGAACAACGGCTTTTTCTCCTGTGAATACAGACTTGAAAAACTGAAGAAACACAATAATAAGGCACAAATACTCTTTACCTTTAAACCTTTAGTCAATATAAAATCCAACATTTCTATAATGTAATTTACATAAATCCAATACCAACGATTAGGTAGAAACTAATTGTACGTTCCCGTAATAGTATCAAGTCAGTCATTATCCTTGTCCCTCAATTCCAAAAGTACAACGTTCTCCACATGAGGAGTATGGGGGAACATGTCTACTGGCTGCACGGCCATAACTTTGTAATACGAATCAAGCAATGCCAAATCGCGTGCCTGCGTAGCCGGGTTACAACTAACGTAAACAATCCGTCCTGCCCCTGTCCGTATTATGGTATTGACCACATCCTGATGCATTCCTGCACGCGGAGGGTCGGTAATAATAACGTCTGGCCTTCCGTGTTCCGCAATAAATCCATCCGTCAGAATATCCTTCATGTCGTCCGCGAAGAACAATGTATTGTCTATTCCATTAATTTCAGAATTTACCTTGGCATCTTCGATAGCCTCAGGCACATATTCAATGCCGACCACTCGCTTTGCGTATCTGGACACGAAATTGGCAATGGTTCCCGTGCCGGTATACAAATCATAGACAAGCTCGTCTCCGGTAAGCCGTGCAAAATCACGTACTACCGAATAGAGCCTAAACGCCTGTTCTGTATTTGTCTGGTAAAAACTCTTCGGACCAACCTTGAACTTTAGACCGTCCATTATCTCATATATATAGTCATTACCTTTAAATACCTGTATTTCAAGGTCATTGTAAGTATCGTTAAACTTTTGGTTGTCAACATACAACAACGAAGTTATTTCAGGGAACATATCCGCGATATGCTTCATTAATGCTTTTGCCGGTTCGTCGTCTCCCGGTTCGTCATAATGGAACTGTACCAAAACCATCCATTCTCCTGTATCTGAATTGCGTATAACAATATCACGCAAAAGGCCATGTTTATTCCTCAGGTTGAAGAATGTCATGCCGGTTTCATAAGCATAATCACGTATGGCATTACGAATACGGTTGTGCAGGTCGTCCATAAGCCAACATTTTTCTATCGGAAGGATTTTGTCGAATGCCCCGGTAATGTGGAATCCGATGGCATTCATCTGCGTATAATCCGTATCCATGGATATTTCGTCTTTAGTTAGCCAACGCTTGTCTGAACACCCGAACTCAAGTTTGTTACGGTATCCGAATATTTTTTCCGAGCCAAGAATCGGCATTATTCCAGGCAATTCCACCTTGCCAATCCTCGTAAGCTGGTCATACACTTGGCGCTGCTTCATCTTCAGCTGCTCCCCGTAGGGTGTATTCTGCCACTTGCAACCACCACATATGCCGAAATGTGCACATCGTGGCTCAACCCTTATTTCGCTCGGTTTGACCATTCTTATTATTTCAGCCTCACAATAACTGTGTTTCTTTCGCCGTACCTGCAAGTCAACAACATCACCAGGAACGGCAAAAGGAACGAATATTACCATGTCGTCAACTCTTGCAAGAGCCTTTCCCTCGGCCGCATAGTCGGTTATAGTAACGTTCTCCAATATTGGCAACGGTTTTTTCTTCCTGCTCATATAAAGTATTTTGTCATTATTTATCGTTGCATGAAACAACTGTCAGACATACGCCACACAGCATAATGTCGTACGCATACATCCAAGCTTGCTGTTTCATGAATAATTTGGTACAAAAGTAATATAAAAAAATGAATCAGTAAGGATAATCGGCTGATTTTAAATCGAAATGTTTGTGAAAATAAAACATGACATTATCCTTGTAAGACAGATAATAATCTGAATACAATAAAGCATGGGCACACACGCCAAGATATCGTCTGCGTGGACGGAACATGATTTTACCTGTTATTCAAAAGGCCACCTATTGACTTGTGAAAGACCGTCTATTACGTGGTAAAAGAGCGCGTTTTGCGACATAAAAGGCCGCCTATTAAAAATCAAGCCAGATCATAATACAGTAAGTTCCAGCCGCGGAACAATATCTGGCGACACTTAACTCCATTCTTCACCGTCGCTTCTTAGAGGCTTTCTTACGGTCGGACATTATGGCGTCCATATTCTCCATTGCCCATATTATCAGGGTGTTAATATGCGGGAGCAATGATTTGGCCCTTAACGTCAGTGCGTATTCAACGTGCGGAGGCACCTCCGGATATACCGTGCGTGTAACGTAGCCATCCTCCTCAAGCGTACGCAACGTCGCGGTCAACATCTTCTGGGATATATCCGGGATTTCCCTCTGTAGTTCCTTAAAGCGCATTGTGCTCTTTCCCGACTTATGAATGGTAAATATAATAAGCAATGACCACTTGTCGCTTATACGTGACAATATGTTGCGTATTGGGCAGTCGGGAAACATTTGCAGTCCTTTTTCCGCTCTGTTCATAATTTGTATTATTTATCTTTGCGCCGCAAAGGTAAATAATTTTATTCTTTGCAGCAAAAAACTTTTTTCAAAAAAGTTTTCATCGTAAGTCTTTCATTTACAGCATTGGTCACCTCAACGTAACTATCTGACATTCAAGTACCTACTTGTATGCATGAAAAATCATTACTAACTTTGCGGCACAAAAGGAAAGAAAGTTTCTTTTTGAGACCTACAACATTAATTATTAATAATAAAAAAACAAGAACGATGAAAAAAGTATTATTTGTTTTGTTTAATCTTTTAACATTAACAACCATGGCAGAAACAAAAGGACGCTTTGAAATCTACGATTTCGACAATTTCAAACTGCACGTCTATTACACAAACGACGCCCTTGGTGACGCAAGTTACGTTATCGAAGGCAAAAACGAATTGGTTACAATGGAACAACCATTGTTCAAGGACAACGTTGCAGAATTTGACCAATATGTCGACAAACTCGGCAAGCCTGTGGTCCAGCGCATTACCGACTACCACTTAGGAGGCACCGGTAGCCACGATATTATAATGGCAGAAGGTATGCCGGAATTTACCAAGGGCTCGGTTTACGGAGGAATGATGCAGGGTTTTGCAGATACATTCGGCGACGCACTCACCGCCATGCCGACAGGAAAGGCTACCGAGGTGGCATTTGGAACACGCCATACTTGGGCAGGAGTAACATTCGAGTTCAGCCACGGAGCGGCAACCGACTTTCCCGGTGCAAGCATTTTGATAGGCAACAAAGTTTATTACACTCATTGGACACCCGCAAAATCACATGCCGTAAACCTGCAAATATCGTCACGTGCGGCAATAGACGGAGAAATTGAGGAAGCAGAAAAATCATTGGGAACAAGTGCGGAACTCTTTATCGGTGGCCACGGCGGTGCAGCCGAACGTGACGCGGTAAAATTTAAAGTCGCTTACTTGAAAAAGATGAAAGAACTACTTGCCTCAAATACTACTCCACAGGCATTCATTGAAGCTATGAAGCAGGCTTATCCTGGACTACCCGGCGAGGGAGGACTTGCAGACTTGGCAAAGGCTCTCTACACCTCCCAATAGGATGAAAACAGATAAATGAAAGGCAACGGATGAATTTCTCATATCATTATTTTATTTAATAATGTGTGTAATTATTCATCCGTTGCCCTACATTAATAGATTATCCGCAATAAAAAGACTCACGGACAAGTTTGTGCATAAGCGTATTATCTTTTTCCGCCGATGACCTTAAACTCGTATCATTGAAGCTGCGCAGCCTATCCATAACACCGTCTATCATACGGGGCGAGAACACTCCGCGGGCCTCATAAATACCGCGCTGCCTTTCAAGCCAATCTGCCGAGGCCGCACATGAGTCGGGAAGTTGCTCGAACCGGTCATTATTTCCACTCTCACCAGGCCCAACGTATTTATCTGCGGCAATGGCCAGGGCTTCGTTTTCCGACATTTCCAATCCATGCCTACAAGCAACACACAGACCAGCCATTAACTGGTAAATGTCCGCCGAAGCGTCAGGTGAACGCATTTCGACCGTCTGCTTAGGATTGTCTGATGGCAGACTGTCCATGCCATTTGACGGATGACAGCCGTGAACACCGTGTTTGAAATTCCATCCCAACGGAACCCGTACAAGTACCGAACGGTTACAATCGCCCCAGCATACACTTGTTGGAGCCTCTTGATGAGGTACAAGGCGGAAATATGATACCGGAGTCTTGTTGCCAAAAGCTGTAATTGATGGAGCAAGAGTCATCATTCCCGCTATCGCGCGGCGTGCTTCCGTCGACAGATTGCCATCATTAACCATGCAGTTATGCCCGTCTTTCATCATGCGCATGTGGATGTGCAGCCCGGAGCCGGCTTTGCCAACTGTTATTTTAGGCGCAAACGTTACGTCGAGACCTAACGAATAAGCCAAGTTTCTTATCACCCATTTGGCCAGCAACAGCTGGTCTGCAGCGCTTTCCACCGGACATGGCAGAAACTCTATTTCGTTTTGTTCATACACTTTGCCGTCTGCCGTAAAATTACCGACCTCAGAATGGCCGTATTTTATTTGCCCTCCGGTTTGCGCAATATACGCCATGCACTTCTTACGGAACTCGTTGAACTTGGCAAATGGGCCTGATTCATGATATCCACGCTGGTTAACGGCTGGAAACATACCGTCGTCTTCCGCTATAACATAATATTCAAGTTCTCCCATTGCCTCGAAAGTCATGCCGGTAGACTCGGTAAAGGCCTCGGCGGCGCGATGTAATGTCTGCTCCGGCGAACTGTCAAAAGGTTGTCCATCCTTATCAAGGAAAGAACAAAGCAAGCACAAAGTGGGGATTTCAGAAAACGGATTGACAAACGCTGTACTATAACGCGGCACAACATAAAGGTCGCTGCTTTCCGCCTCTACGAACGAAGGGTACAGGCTTGAACCGTCAACACGCTCGCCGTCAGTAAGGATTGTTTCAAGATAAGCAAGATTGTTTATCATGAAGTTCAATGTCTTAACACGACCATCCTCGGCAGGATACATGAAATCGACCATCCTTATACCTTTTTCACGGATAAAAGTGATAATATCCGTCTTGGTCAATCCGGATGCCGGTTTACCGAAAAAAGCAACCAATTCGTTGGCACTCATTTCAACAGTCTTGTCCATAGCAATAGAAATTTAAAATCAATAACATGTTTTTCGATTAACAACAGAAATTGCAAATATACCGATATGCACGGCATTATTATGCGTTTACAAAAATAAGACATTTTATTGTTCACTACAAATTAAACACATTATATTTTCATAAAAATACATTTAATATTCCAACATAACGAAAACGGCAATAAGTACATAATGGTACGAATCATTATTTTACACTTACACTTTGACTTTATCAAACCCGTTAGAATTGCGATATCCTGATTTTATTTCAATACAACCGGGAATATGGCAAAAATCGACGTGCAAAATTAAGTTCGTGATACACAGAACGTTACATAATTTTCAGCCATGTGTGTGCAATTTTAGTAGTCATAATCAACCGTTAATCATTATATTGCAGACATGATTGACGGCCTTTCGTCTTGCTTTCAACGGCTTTTTCCATCTTTAAAGATGGCCTTTGCATTGCTGATTTGCCACCTTTTACACTTCCTAAACATGTATTTTTCTGCATAAAGACCATTATAATCACACACAAACGCCAGTTTTTCAATGTTCCACGCTTCTATTTTCAGAAAAAAGTCGAACACTTTTAATTTTACTTTATGCTAATAATACGAGCCAGTTCTGAGCATTATGATAAAATCACATTTGCCCTGCAGCATACCTAAATAAAGCTCAAATACATTCAACAAGACATATTATCTGAATCAGACAACCATAAGCTAACGTAAAAGGAAAAATATTACAGTCATGCAAAATCATACAAAAAATATTTGTTAATTAATCAAATTTAAGTATATTTGCAGACAAACTGATATCCGTAATAACTATACGTGAAAACCTTACTTAATTATGACAGAAAAAAGAGTTTACACCTTCGGCAACGGTAAAGCCGAAGGAAAGGCAGACATGAGAAACCTCCTCGGAGGCAAAGGCGCCAATTTGGCTGAAATGAACCTTATAGGCGTTCCCGTTCCTCCGGGTTTCACAATTACCACAGACGTATGCAATGAGTATTTCGAGAAAGGTAAAGAAGCTGTCGTTGCACTTTTAAGCGACGACGTCGTAGCTTCTGTGCACCATGTAGAGAACTTGATGAACTGCAAGTTTGGCGACGCGACCAATCCTCTGCTCGTCAGCGTACGTTCAGGTGCCCGCGCTTCTATGCCGGGAATGATGGACACAATTCTGAATCTCGGACTTAATGATGAAGTTGTTGAAGGCCTTGCGAAAAAGACCGGCAACGAAAGATTCGCTTATGACAGCTACCGCCGTTTCGTACAAATGTACGGAGACGTTGTGCTGGGAATGAAGCCCGTGAACAAAGACGACATTGATCCATTTGAGGCTATCATACAAAAAGTAAAGGCAATAAGAGGTATTAAGCTCGACAACGAAATGAGCGTTGACGAACTTAAGCAACTCGTTACATTATTTAAAGAGGCTATCAAGAAACAGACAGGCAAAGATTTTCCTAACGATCCGATGGAACAGCTATGGGGAGCAATCTGCGCCGTATTTGACAGCTGGATGAACGAGCGTGCCATCCTTTACCGCAAGATGGAAGGGATACCCGCAGAATGGGGAACGGCCGTAACCGTCATGGCCATGGTATTCGGTAACATGGGACCTACGTCGGCTACCGGCGTATGCTTCAGCCGCGACGCTGCAACGGGCGAAAACAGTTTCAACGGTGAATATCTCGTAAATGCGCAAGGTGAGGATGTGGTAGCAGGAATACGTACTCCGCAACAAATAACCAAGGAGCGTTCTATCAGATGGGCTCAGCAACAAGGAATATCTGAGGATGAGCGTGCGTCAAAATACCCGTCGATGGAAGAGGCAATGCCTGAAATTTTTGCGCAGCTTAACGATCTCCAACAAAAACTTGAACACCATTACCACGACATGCAGGACATGGAATTCACCGTTCAGGAAGGAAAACTATGGTTCCTGCAGACACGTAACGGTAAACGTACCGGTACTGCAATGGTGAAAATCGCCATGGATTTGCTCCACGAAGGTGAAATAGACGAAAAGACGGCACTGGAGCGCTGCGAGCCTAACAAACTTGACGAACTTCTCCATCCTGTATTTGACAAAGAGGCACTTAAATCGGCTAAAGTTCTGACACGTGGTCTGCCGGCATCGCCTGGTGCAGCATGCGGTCAAATAGTATTCTTTGCTGACGACGCCGCAAGAATGCATGCTGAAGGCCATAGAGTTGTAATGGTGCGTATAGAGACGAGTCCTGAAGACTTAGCAGGTATGGCGGCAGCAGAAGGCATTGTTACCGCACGTGGCGGCATGACGTCACACGCGGCCGTCGTTGCGCGCGGAATGGGTAAATGTTGCGTTTCAGGAGCTGGCGCACTAAATGTCGACTACAAAGCACGCACCGTGGAAATAGACGGAACAGTACTGAAAGAAGGCGACTACCTGTCAATCAACGGTTCTACAGGCGAGATTTATCTTGGTGAAGTGAAGACAAAACCTGCAGAGGTTACAGGTGACTTTGCCGACCTGATGAGTCTGTGCGACAAATACACTAAGCTCGTTGTACGCACAAATGCAGATACTCCACGCGACGCAAAAGTGGCACGCAATTTCGGAGCTGTAGGTATTGGTCTCTGCCGTACTGAGCACATGTTCTTCGAGAACGAGAAAATTAAGGCTATGCGCGAGATGATTCTTGCGGATACCGTAGAAGGCCGTGAAAAGGCTTTGGCTAAACTATTGCCCTATCAAAAGCAAGATTTCTATGGCATTTTGAAGGCTATGGACGGATATCCAGTCAACATACGTCTGCTCGATCCCCCACTCCATGAGTTTGTTCCGCATGACATTGAAGGACAGCAAGCTATGGCAGAGGAAATGGGTGTAACCGTCCAGGAAATTCAGCAGCGTGTAAACAGCCTGAGCGAACACAATCCAATGCTTGGCCATCGTGGTTGCCGTCTTGGCAATACATATCCTGAAATCACGGCCATGCAGACACGTGCAATACTCGGTGCAGCTATACAGTTAAAGAAGGAAGGTCTTGATCCCCGTCCCGAAATAATGGTTCCACTGATCGGTATTGTCAATGAATTTGATGTTCAGGAGAAGGTCATACGCCAAACAGCAAAAGAACTTTTTGAAGAAGAAGGTATCGAAATACCGTTCCGTGTTGGTACAATGATTGAAATTCCACGTGCTGCGTTAACGGCTGATCATATAGCAGAAAAAGCTGAATACTTTAGCTTCGGAACAAACGACCTAACACAAATGACGTTCGGATACAGCCGCGACGATATCGCCAGCTTCTTGCCTGTTTATTTGGACAAAAAAATCCTTAACGTTGACCCGTTCCAAGTACTCGACCAGAACGGTGTAGGCCAACTTATCAAGATGGCAGTAGACAAGGGACGCTCAACACGTCCGGAACTTACTTGTGGTATCTGTGGCGAGCACGGTGGTGAACCTTCATCTGTTAAGTTCTGCCACAAAGTAGGTTTGAATTATGTCAGCTGCTCACCGTTCCGCGTGCCAATAGCCCGTTTGGCTGCGGCGCAGGCTGCGGTAGAGGATACTCTCTAAGTTTAGAAGCCCTCAGGCAGAATAGCAATTAAAATTTGTATCAGGCTGTAATCTACCGATTTATACGGTGATTACAGCCTGAGTTGCGTTAAGACAGTTCGTGCAGTTGACATCAAAAAATGAGCCAAATGAGCATATTTGTTTTACTCTATGTTTACCCCAAAAATCATCATGTTTACCCCTGTTTACCCCAAAGAATTTATAGTATTTATCTAAAAAGGAAATAGGTATGACAACATTTAAAGCAACGGTAAAAAAACCAAGAAGCGATGGCTTCTACACAGTTTACATCAGGATTACGCATCAGCGCAAATCCAGCTACATTAAAACAAATAAAATTATAGACGCTGCTCATATTACGAAAGGTGGTGATCTCACCGACCCTGTTGTAAATGAATATTGCGCTATGCTCATCAGGCAATATACGGATCGTCTGAACCGTGTGAATGCGACTTGCTGGGAAATAAAGGAAGTGATAGAGTTCTTGTTGAAAGACGATGAAGAAGCGTGCTTCAGTGATTACGCACGAAAGTTCATAGACAGAATGGAAGCGGATGGACACGAACGCAATGCAAAGAATTACAGACTTGCGGTAAACCATTTAGAACGCTTCATGGGGACAACCCGACTTCTGTTTAGTAACTTGTCGTCTTCTGCAATAAATCTTTGGATAGAGAGTCTGTCAAAGACAAACCGAGCCAAAGAAATGTACCCTACTTGTGTGCGACAAATTTTCAAAAAAGCTATTGTAGAACTAAACGATGAAGAGCGTGGTGTTATACGTATAAAGTTCAATCCTTGGTTGAAGGTGACAATTCCCAAATCAGACAATACCATGAAACGTGCCATCAGTGCCGAAGCCTGCCGCGAGTTCTTTAACCGTCCTCTTCCCAAAACAAAGATGCTGTCTCCACTACCGGAACTTGGCAGGGATGTAGCACTTCTATCGCTGTGCATTGGCGGCATCAATACTGTTGACCTTTATGAACTCAAAAAGAAAGACTACAACAATGGCATTATTGGTTATAAAAGGGCAAAAACACGCCATAGTCGCAGAGACGAGGCATATATGGAAATGAGGATAGAGCCATTTATCCAAGAGACCTTTAATAAGTATCTCTCCAAAGATGAGCATGATGAGTACCTATTTATATTCCACAGCCGTTACAGCAATTCCGACAGTTTCAATGCCAACGTGAATATCGGAATACGCAAGATATGCGCCGACATGGGGATGAAAAAGGAGGACTACTATTGCTATTACACGTTCAGGCATACGTGGGCGACCATTGCTCAAAACGACTGTGATGCCAATCTTTATGAAGTTGCATTTGGCATGAATCACAGTCATGGGTTCAATGTGACAAGAGGCTACTTAAAACTGGATTTTACCCCTGCATGGGAACTTAACGCCAAGATTATTGATTTCATTTTCTTCAGTAATAAGAAGAGTAAACAAGGCAAAGCCCGTGACCTTGAAGCTCCAGAGGAAAAACTTTTCCGTATTTCAAAAAAGATGATGATATACGGACGCGCTTATTTCAAAGGGGATGTTGTTGGTGAACTAACAGATATCGGTTTTAGTAATGTTGATGAAGTTATTTCCGAACTAGTCAAGCAACTACCCAAAGATATTCCTATCGGTTGTACAGTCCAATTCAGACTTAAAAATTGTGATAGTCAAAGAGAGGTTGTCTATGAAAGAAGCAAAGGCAAAGGATTTTAGCCCGTTTGTCAGTAAGTCCAAACACCTGACATGAGGGGAAAAACGCCATTCCACCCGAACACAACACGAAGCCGTACCTGCCCTTTCGAGACAGGTGCGGCTTTGCTGCTTCGCCCTTATCTTGAATTCGGCGGACGGTTTGCGCTACATCGCCCCAAGAAGATGCCGACTAACAGCAACAACCCCTTCCATACAAGGACACATCCCTTCTTCACCAGCCATCCGGCAAACCGAAACACATTCCTTGCCAGCCATAATACCAATCGCAACAACAGCGAAAGCACGATGATGACCGGTACCAGGTATATTATCAGTAACAGTTCAAACATATACTCAATTTTAAGTAAAGCCATAAGCCAAACGAGGCCATTTTTTCACTTTAAATATACTAAAAATCAACGAGATATAGAAATTTTACAGCAACTATTCCCCAGTAAAATCACTAATTGTCAGATGAATATCCATTACGCTTGCATATCAAGATTGCTTCATATCCATAGCTTGGAAGATACGGGTGACAAGTGTCGTATTTCCCAAAATTCAAGGTTGTCAAGTGCATATATTTCTGGTTATTCAAGTTTGATGAATGGATGCAAAGGAATGTAATGGACTACTTAACCACCCATAACCTTATTGTATTCTACTGAAAAATCCAAGTTCATTACTAATCTGTTAAATGAAAACCGCAGTTTTCTTTTCCCTCCTGTTGTCGGACAAGCGGATAATGTTCCCGATAATTCATGGATGGATGAACTGACATAACCACCCACCTGCAACTAGCCTAATCTTTATCCCATATATCGAAATTCCACACAATCGAAAAACATCATGCACATAAATACAAAGCAAATTTCACTGGCATACCCGGCAATCGGATGTCCTTGATACCACGGTCAAAATGGTACGCTCCTTGAAGAATAGTGTTGTGCATTTTGTACGGAAGCCACTCTCCACGGTAATTTTGGCGCAAAAAAGAACCTGGGATGACATTGCCCTGCGTTACAGGATTTTCCAAGCAAGTTGTACTTTTGTGGCCACAAAACTCCGTTTGTTCCCCCAAAAGTGACTTGCCGGATGCCCCGCACCGGAGCGGCACCGCCGCTGTTTCGCCCTGCGAAATAAGGTAAGACAATCCCGGTTGCAAACAAACCGGAACATGAAGGAACATAGGAACAAGTACATCAAGGTAAGGATGACCCCGGAAGAAGTCCGGGAGTTCAAGGAGAAATCGGCTGAATACAAGACCGTAAGCCACTACGTGCGCAAGGCACTCGAAGAGTATTCAAACGTAAGTGTCAGACGGCAGCTTGAATTCATGCAGGAACTCGGTTCGTTTTACCGGAGATACCAAGGCGAACTGTCCCATATAGGCGGAAACCTTAACCAAACGGTAAAGCGTGCCAACGAGCTGGCGGTTGCAGGGTTGCTGCCGCCAAGCTATATCCGGGAAGTCCTGTTGCCCGTCATCCGAGACACACAGGAAACCGTCAACGGGATAAAAAGACAACTTGACATCCTCACATCAAGAATAAACAAGCCTTAGAACCGGACATATCACCAACCAAGATAACACCACTCCAAGATGATAGCGACCATATTACCCGTAAGCGCAGACTTCCATGCCGTGGGTTATAACGAACATAAGGTATCGAAAGGGCTTGCCCGGCTCATCGAGATGCGAAACTTCGGGACAATCGGTTTAGCTGGCAAGCCCACCACGGAGGAGCTGACCGGCTATCTCAAAAAATACAGTTCCGCCAACAGCCGCATCCGCAAGCCCCAGTTCCATGTGGCCGTCAGCTGCAAAGGCCGTGAGATGACGGAATCCGAACTGCTGGACTTTGCGCACCGGTACCTCAAGGAAATGGGATATGCCGAACCCGGCCAGCCGTGGCTCATCTACGCCCACCATGACACCGGCAACACCCACCTGCACATCATCACCTCGCGCGTCGCACCCGACGGCAGGAAGATTGCCCACAGCCACGAGCGCAGGCGTTCCCAAGAAACGATAGACAGGATTCTAGGCACAGACAGGCAAAAGAAAACCGCCGACGACATAGACGCGGCCAGACAATACACCTTCTCCTCCTTCGCCCAATTCAAGGCCGTCCTGACCTCAATGGGCTACGAAGCCTACCAAAAAGACGATACCGTATTCATCAAGCATGGCGGCAAGGTGCAGCGGCAAATTCCGTTGGCCGAAGTCGAACAGCTTTTCAAAAGCGGTTATAGGGAACGCGCCCGTTGCCGCCAGTTGCGGAGTATCCTCAAAAAATACCGGGACGTGAGCGGCGGCAAGGAAGAGCTGCAGAAAGAGCTGAAGGAAAAGTTCGGCATCAACCTCGTGTTCTTCGGCAGGAAGGACGCGCCCTACGGCTACATGATTGTCGACCACGCCCACCGTACCGTCATCAACGGGGCAAGGGTGCTGGCCACGGAACAGCTTCTGGACTTCGCCACCCCGGAGCAACGCTTCGCACGCATAGAGGACTACATAGACCGGCTGCTCACCCTTAACCCGAAAATCACGCAGGGCGAGATTTTCCAAAAGCTGAGGACACAGCGTGCCTATATCAAGAAAGGCGTCATCCACTTCGACGGACAGACACGCCCGTTAAAGCCGTTCATGGCGGAAGCCATCGACCGGAACAACTGCATCCGATTTATTGAGATGTTCCACCCGACCACCGAAGCCAAGCGCGACCTGCTCTGCAAGATATTCAAGGTGAGCCGTCCCGACCTGGTGGAATTGTCAGGCGGCAGGCCGCAATCCCATACGGATGCCGTCAGCCGCCTGCATGAAATTTTCCATGACGAAAACGTATTCTCCGTGCGGAACGCCCTCCATGAGGAAGGCTTCATCATTCGGGAGGAAGCGGGCGAGGCATACGCCGTCAACTTCGGCAGGCACATCGTGATAGACCTTGCGGCGGAAGGGCTTGACACGGAACGGTTGAAACCCCGGCCACGGAAACAACAGGCCAGGCAGACATATTCCGCCGGAAACGGCGGAAATAAGCTGCGCATACACGGGCTGAAGGATTCCGGTGCCGGAAGCCATGCCGAAAAACGTGAGTGGGAAGTTGGAGGCAAGGGCGGATACGATGACATTGACGACGGGCGCAACCTCAAACGGTAGCCCTGGAGGGGAAAACGGAGACTCCCTTTTGTCACATTTTTAGCCGCATAGGCCATTCTTTTGCTTGTTATGTTACCCTAAACACTTCGGTCAGACAGACCGGAAGCACAAAAGTGTTGTGCATTTCGTCACCGTCCTATCCGGTGCATACTTTTGCACCGAACCAAACGACCGTGGACAAAATGATACAGACACCCGTCATCGTGACATTCGCCAACCAGAAAGGGGGAGTCGGCAAGACGACCCTCTGCGTCACCTTCGCCAACTACCTTGTGACGAAAGGCGTGCGTGCCGTGGTCATCGACTGCGATTTCCAGCACTCCATCATGAAGTGCCGCAAGGCCGACATCAAGAAATACGGCGAAAATGCCGTACCATACGACGTGCTGGCCTACGAGGCCAACGACAAGCAGGCCATGACCGTGCTCATGGAGAAGCTGCACAATGACCCCAGCATAGACGTGGTGCTCATGGATTCGCCCGGCAGCCTGAAAGCGGAGGGGCTGATACCCATGTTCGTCAACTCGGACATCATCGTCGTGCCGTTCCATTACGACCTGGTGACCGTCCCCTCCACCGCGAGCTTCCTCCTGTTCATCGACCGTCTGCGCAAGGCCGTGGGCGGACGGATGAAAGCCCGGCTCTTCATCGTCCCCAACCTCCATGACGGACGGGTGGGCAAACGCTCCGAGTTGGAACTGTGGGAGAACACGGGGAAGACCTTCGCCAACTACGGGCTGGTGACGGACAAGATTCCCAAGCGGGCCGACATGGAACGTTTCAGCACGGTGGCAGCACTGGATATGCAGGCCGGCATCGTCAGTCCGGTGTTCGACAAGATATACGCCGGAATTTTCGGTGACGGCACCCCCAAAGACATAAACCATCAATGACCATAACGTAATGAACAAGGAATTACAAATAGACGACCTCACCAGAGGCATCAATGACGACGAACCTGCATTCAAGGGAGAAGGACAAGCGGAGCAAGGCACCGCACATCCCGGCGACAAGTGCTGGCAGGACTTCATGGCCTACCTTGAAGCGCCGACGGACGGGAACGGCAAGGCAGACCGTCTGGTATGCAAACTCGACCGCGACCTGGCCGACTCGCTCGATGATTGCGACATCCGTGGCCGCTGCCGTTCCGACCTCGTGAACGCCATCATCCGCTCGTTCTTCGAGAACCACCTTTTCCGGCTGGCGCAATACCGCCGCGAGAAGAAATCATTGTTCAACAACTATAACCCCGAATCCCATGCGTAGAATCGACTGGACAGAAACCATGCTCTCCCGGCTTGCCGAGCTTTATCCCGTGGAAACCACCGCACATACTGCCTATATGCTCCAGATAGGCGTGACGGCCGTGAAGGAAAAAGCCCGCGAACTCGGACTAGAGAAGCTGGCCAAGAGCCGGTGGCTGGAACGTGCCGAACATATCAGCCGCCACTTCGACAACCGTTCCTACGCCGAGATGGCCGGCGACCTGGGCGTCAGCCGCACCACAGTCAGCCGCATGACACGCAAGCTGGGGCTGAGTCGGAGCAAGGCAAAGGGTTACGCGATGTCGTCCCGTGTCCGCAATGAGCTGGTACGCCGGGAACGGCGCAGGGCAATCTTCGGCCTTGACCCCCTCACACGCCTCAAAGTCATCTCACACCGCGCCAAGGTCAGGATACGCTCTCGGCTGAAAGCCAAGGGCTACATCACCGGCGTACACAGGAACATACTGTACTTCACCGAAGCCACATGCCGGAAAGCCCGGCTGGAAGCCAAAGCCGCCAAACTCGGACTGGCCTTCCGGCCTTTTCCCGAAGACAACACACCATTATCCAATGCCATATAGCCATGCAGTACGGACAGATTGTTTTCATCCTTTTCATGGCAATGGCCTGCTATTACGCCTTCCTCATCTTCACGGACATCAGGAAAGCGCAGGCGGCTCAGAACGCGGAAAAGGAGAACCATACGGAAGAAGAGATAGACATATCGGACGAGGCAAGGAGCTTCCGTCCGACCAGAGTCAGCAGGGACGAGGAGAAGAAAGAAGAAGCGCTTAACCACGGGCAGTCTGAACCAGACCCTCGACAAGGAAAAGACTTCCGCCGCCCCGGCTACCGTGAGGCCATCATGACCGACGGCATCCTTGTGGACGACCTTATCCATGAAATCGACAAGCTGGCGGAAACCGGCACCGGCGACCTCGGCCTTGTAATATACACCTGCGAGAACGCAAGGTAAGCAGACACACGTTCCTTTGGCGACCCCTGTTCCTTTGGCGATGAAACAACCTTTTAATGATTAAAGAAATGCAGACACTAAAAAGAAAATGCCTACGCGCATTCGTCCGTTTCAAACAGTCAGCGTTCGCCCGGAAGGGCACGCTCGCCCTTGTGGCGCTCACCCTCGCCGCCGGCAATGCAATGGCCGGAAGCAAGGGGGCAGCGGGCTTCACCAAGGCCACGCAGGAAGTAAGTTCCTACCAGACTCCCGTCTCCAACCTCATGAAGGCCATCGCCGCCGTCATCGTCCTTGTGGGCGCGTTTAATGTCTATTTCAAGATGCAGAACGGCGACCAGGACGTGAAGAAGACCATCATGCTGACCATCGGCGGTTGTATCGCGTTCATCGCACTGTCAGAGGCTTTGCCACTCTTTTTCACGTAAATCATGGAAGAGAATAAGAGTAATCAAGACGGTTTTCCCGTGTTCAAGGGACTCCAGAAGCCGTTGGAGTTCATGGGCATACGCGGCCGCTTCCTCACACTGGCGGCGGTGGCCATAGGCGTGTCCTTCGTGGGATTCATCGTCTTCTCTATCGCCCTTGGGAAACTTGCCGGGTTCATCGCCATGCTGGTGATGGCCGCCGCAGGGCTGGCCACCATCTTCGTCAAGCAACGCGGCGGACTGCACAACAAGAAACGGGCAAAGGGCATCTACATCTATAAGAACATCCGAAAAACGAATTGAAAAACCAACAAACAGAAAGCAACCGATGGCACAGAACAGGAAACGGGCATTCGAGGGGCTTTACGCCCAGCTGGAAGAGACGGACGGCCATGCCGTCCTCTTTTCCGCCAGAGGCGAGCCTTCGGTCATATTCGAGATGGCCAACCCCGTGCAGCAGCTATGCACGGACTCGGAGCAGTACCTGCGGTTCCAGGATGTACTCTCCAACCTCGTGCAGACGCTCGGCGAAGGCTACGCCTTGCAGAAGCAGGACATCTTCTGCAAACAGTCCTACCACCACGACGTGCCGGAGGATGCGGAGTTCCTGACGCGGAGCTATTTCCGATACTTTGAGGGAAGGGAGTTCACCGAAATACGCACCTACCTTGTCATTACTCAGGAGGCGCAGCGCGGCCAGTTCGTGCAGTACGACCCGAAGATGTGGGCGGAGTTCCATGCCAAGGTAAGCAAGGCGGAGGACATCCTGAACGAGAAACACATCCGCCACAGACGGTTGGCAAAGGAGGAGGTGGACGAGTATTGCCACCGTTTCATGGCTTTCCGCTTCCGCCACGGTCCGTTCTCCATGACCAACTTCAAGGCTTCGGACGAGTACCTGAAGGTGGGCGGCCGCGTGGTGCGCTCCTATCCGCTGGTGGACATCGACGAGATAAACCTTCCTTCACGCATCAGGCCGTACACGCAGGCAAACGTTAACGGCTATCCCGTCGCCACCGACCTGTTCTCGTTCCTGACAAGCGTTCCCCATGCGGATTGCGTGGTGTACAACCAGGTGGTGCAGATACCCGGACAGCGCAAGCTGCTCCGCAAGCTCCAGGCCAAGGCCAAGCGTCACGGCTCCATGCCCGATCCGAGCAACCGGATAGCCAAGGCCGACATCGAGGAGGTCTTGGAAAAACTTGCCGTGGACAGTTCCCTGCTGGTCTACGCCAACTTCAACATCCTGGTGAGCTGCCCGGCGGACAAGGTCACCCCGGTCACTTCCTACCTGGAGACCAAGCTGTACGGGTGCGGCATCATGCCCTCTCGCACGGCCTACAACCAGCTGGAGCTGTTCACCGACAGCTTCCCCGGCAACGCCTACGCTTTCAATCCCGACTACGACCTGTTCCTCACCCTGTCGGACGCCGCCCTGTGCTTCTTCTTCAAGGAGCACCTGAAGGAATCGGAGGACACGCCCCTGACCACATATTACACCGACCGGCAGGGACTACCCGTCTGCATCGACATCACCGGCAAGGAGGGCAAGGTGAAGATGACCGACAACGCCAATTTCTTCTGCATCGGGCCTTCGGGAAGCGGCAAGTCGTTCCACATGGAGTTTCGGAGGGCAAAACGGCGGCAAACGGCTGCAAAAATCGGCGTTATAATACCTTGATTTTCAGCTAATAGATTTTAACAAACGAGATTTTCGCCTATTGGCGATTCGTCCTTTTCGGAGTATTTTTGTACCGCGATTGTACCACGCGAGAGGGGTCACACGGCACGACTTCCTTTCAGCAGCGTGCAACAGCTTTCAAGAGCGTGCAACAAATTTCTTCGATAATGGACCGTCAAATTAAACACAATTTAACAGGTCAGCCCGGCTATGACCGGGGCATGACCGACAAGCCTTTCCTCACCATCGGGGAAGTGGCGGACATCCTGCAAGTGAGCAGCCGGACAGTGTATAACCTCATTTATAAAGGCACTCTCCGGGCTTGCAGACTTACATACCACATCACAATCATCACCAGGGAGGATTTCTTTCTGATGATTAGAGAGACAACCTACTGCAAGCGGAGCGTGTCAATCTTCGCCAGGCAGGGTAAAAAGACAAAAAAGAAGATGAACGAAGATACACCGAACACTGAAAAAGACCTTTCCCAAAAGGAGGGAAAGAAGAAAGCGAAGGGCAGCCCGAAACGGCAGCTCATTCCGGCGGCTAACTACAAACAGTCCGTGCGCGACACGTTCACGGACAGGGAGAGTGCCGGAGGCGACCTTTATACGATGGCTGAGATATGCCGGAAATACAATTATACCTACGGGCGATTTTACAATCTCCGTATGCGCTACTCGATACCCTGTGTCAAAGCCAATGCCACCAAGTGCTTCCCGAAAGCCGAGGTTGACAAGGCTATGGCTGAGGAAGCGGAACGGCTGGGAAGCAACCTGTCGGAACACTGGTATTCCTGTTTCGACATCATGCGCCTGTTCGGGCTGGGAAAGACCCAAGTCCGCAGGTTCGCGCTCACCCACGGGGTAAGGACGAAACGCATCCACGGCAACCGTCTTTACTATCTCAAAGCCGACTGGGACGAGGCACGGAAAGTGGCGGAGCGTAAGAGTGCAAGCACGAAAGCCAAGAGAGAGCCGGACAATGAATCAGACAACAATTAAAAATCACAACCGATATGACAAACATCTGCACGAAAGTGACGGTCAGGAAACGACCCATCAAGAACGGTCAGGTATCTCTTTACCTTGACTACTACCCGGCGGTGCGGCATCCGAAGACAGGCAAGCCGACAAGACGGGAATATCTCGGCATATACATCTATGCCGACCCGAAAGACAAATTCGAGACAGAGTTCAACAAGACCATGCTCCGCAATGCAGAGCTTATCAAGTGCCGCAGAACCGAAGCCATCATCAACGAGGAATACGGCTTTCTCGACCGCAACCGTGGCAAGGAGAGCTTCCTTGAATACTTCCGCTCAAAGATGGCGGACGACGACAATTTCAGGAACTGGAACACAGCCTACAAGCACTTTGAAAAGTATTGCTGCGGAAGCTGCACCTTCGATGACCTGACACTGGAATACTGCCAGGGATTCCTTACCTACCTGCTGTCGCTCACCACTCAGACAAAGGGCAAGATGATGGCTTCGACCGCCAACAACAACCTCAACAAGCTGAAATGCGTCCTACGCATCGCCTACGAGGAAAGACGCATCAAGGAGAATATCGCCCCACGGCTGAAACACGCGAAGGAAGACAGCACAAGGCGCGAGTTTCTTACTCTTGAAGAGGTGAGGATGCTTGCCGAGACCCCATGTGAGAAGCCTGTCATAAGGAGTGCCGCGCTGTTCTCCTGCCTTACGGGTCTGCGCATCAGCGACATCATCCGTCTGCAATGGGAGAACATCGTCAAGGGAGCGGACGGCGGCTGGTGCATGCACATCGTCACCAAGAAGACACGGACGGAAGCCGTGCTGCCGCTGTCTGATGAAGCCCTCGCACTGTGCGGCGAGCGTGGCGAGGGGCAGGTGTTCAAGGGGCTGACGCAGACCATCCTTCCCCTCTATCTCAAAGACTGGATTAAGTCTGCCGGGATAACGAAGCACATCACGTTCCACGGGTTCAGGCACACCTACGCGACCCTGCAACTCGCCGCCGGGACCGACCTCTATACCATTTCAAAGATGCTTACCCACAGCAACGTGGGAACGACACAGATTTATGTCGATGTCGTGAGCGACCTGAAGCGCAAGGCATCCGAACAGATTACACTCAAACAGCAATAAACACACAACAGTATATGAACAACATAACATTTGAACAACTGCCGCAGGCGGTCTCCATGCTGATTGAAAAGGTGGGGCTGCTCACCGACAAGGTGGAGAAAGTGCTCGGCATGACACCGCAGCAGCATGGCGAGTGCCGCACCCTGCTCACCCTAAATGAAGTCGCGGCACTTCTCGGCAAATCGGCATCCACCATCTATGCAATGACCTCCGACAAGCGTATTCCATACCACAAGCGGGGCAACAAGCTCTACTTTTTCCAGAATGAAATAATCGCATGGATTGAACAGGGAGGTACATCGGGAGTAGCCAGCGAGAACGAGATTGAAAGACGGCTTGAGGAACTGCGCAACGGCAAGAAGCGAAAGCCGGGAGCGTTGACGGACGGCAACAGCCGGATGTCCGCAGTAGCACCATAATGTCACAGACCATGAGCAACGAGATACAGACCATACACTACTGCACCATACTATCAGCCGGACAGTGGGATTTTCTTTTGGAAGGCAGGTTTTCCCCTCTCAGGCAAAAGTGCCTCTACCGCCTGATGAACGGTGCCGTCAGGACAAGAACCGCTTATAGAATCAAGGGCATTGATATTGTGCTGGAGGTGGGACAGGTGGCTGCTTCCGATGTGGAACTGGCGGATTTTTTGGACTGCAACCGTAAGACGGTCGGCAAGCTCATCGACAGCTTCAACCGCCTCGGTATGCTGACCACCCGAACCAACAACCGCACTTCCGTCCATTCCCTGCATTTTCTCACTGGCTGGTATGTCGGAGGTGTCCTTGTCACCAATCCCCACTATGTCAGACCCTCGGCTACCGCCAAAGGACAGACGGGCGATGTGCGGACACCTATTTCCGACAGTCTGCCGTCAGGGGATGAACCGGGAGGCGCAGCCGTTGACTGCCACACAAGAGGGAAGGAAACGGACAGCCTGACGACAGGCGCGGCATCCCTTTCTTCTTCCCTTCTTTTGTCAGCCAGTTCCAATCCGTCAGCCGATGTGCATGACGGCGACTGCCATAATCCTTCGTCCGATATGTTCATGGCGGACACAGCCGTAAATCGGCATATCATAGACAGCGGCGACATGGCATCCGGCGAGAACGGTGCAGGAAGCCACAGCGAGGCACAAGACGGCACGAATGGCGGCGAGACTACTCCGGCATAGGCTCGGCAGGTCGGGAAGCGCAGAGCGCGGTTTTGAGCGGTACTCCGTTGTCGTGGGGTGACTGACTGGGCTTGCCCAGATATAGCCCACTATAACTACACGCTTCGCTTCCGTAGTTGTGGGCTCTCCCGAGGGGCTGGGCTTTGCCCCGTCCCACTTATGGCTCTGCCCTAAGAACCCGGTCGGAGGCTTTCAGTCCCCAACACCCCTGACCAAAGAGTGACCCTCTCTTTGGAAACTCCGCTCAGAGGTCTCTACCCCTGAGAACCCCGAGCAGGAAGTGACCCTCTCCCTGCACCCTCCGATTAAGGCTCCGCCCTAATGACCCTTTCCCTATTGTAAATCTGTAAACATCATCATGCCTATGGCACAGAAGACATCAATCAACATCAAGCCCTGCAACATCGGAAGCAGCGAGGCGCACAACAGGCGGACAGCGGAATACCTCGCACATATCGGCAAGGAAAAGTTCTATGTCCGCACTGACCTCATGGCGGCAAACGAGACATGGGTAGCACCTGATTTCGGCGGCACTTCGCTGTCGGAACGCTACAATCAGATAGCCGCGATGGTAAAGGAAAAGACAGGTCGGGCGATGCAGACCAAAGACCGTGAACGTGTGAACAAGAAGACCGGGAAGGTGACCGTCGTGCGCGGCAGCACTCCGCTCAAAGAGGGTGTCGTGGTAATCAAGAATGATACCACTTTGGAGCAGTTGCAGCATTTTTGTGAGGTGTGCAAGGAGCGGTGGGGAATCACGGCACTGCAAATCTTCATCCACCGTGACGAGGGGCATTACGGCACTCCCGGAGATACCGCCACATGGAAACCAAACCTTCACGCCCATATCGTATGGGACTGGATGAACCACGACACCGGGAAATCCTGCAAACTGGACGAGAAAGCCATGAGCGATATGCAGACGCTTTTGGCTGAGTGTCTTGACATGGAAAGGGGCAGCTCAAAGGAGCTGACGGGAAAGGAGCATCTTGAACGCGCTGACTTCATTCTTGCCAAGCAGAAGCAGGAAGCCGAACAGGTAAAGGCGGAAAAGGAAGTAGCCGAAGCCGACAGGGATGCCGCGATCCGTGAGACGGACAATGCCAAATCCGAACATGAAAAACTCCAGATCAGGAACGAGGAGAAGCAGCGGCGCAGCGAGGAACTTGACAGCGAAATCGCCGAAAAGGAGGAACGTGCGAGAGAGGTTGACAGGGAGAATACGGACAGCATAAAGTCCGGCATCGCCAACCTTTTCGGCAAGGGCAAGTACGCAGCCATCGAGCAGGAGAACGAGAGACTGAAAGCCGAGAACGAACATATCAAAGAATCGTTCCCCGATGAAGTCAGGAAAGAGGTGGCGAAGCGGACAAAGGCACTGACCGAGGCGAAGCGGACGGTCGAACTGGAGCGAGACAGTGCTATGGCAATCGCTGACACTTATGAATCCGAGAGGGACACGGCTCTGCGGCAGCTCCGGGAGCAGAAGACCGGGGAGCAGCACCGCATTAGCATGGCGGTGAGCCGGGCAACGGCGGAGAAGGACAAGACCATAAGACAGTTGCAAGGTGCGCTGAAATCGAGCCGGGATATTCTGAATATCATCGCCGATATTCTCTACAAGGCAAGCGAGGTGTTCAGGCGAGCCATTGAAGCGATTATCCATTTCGCCACGGAACGGCACAAGTCAATCTTCTCTCCCTCCGAAGCCGCCGACATCAAGAGCGTCATGCAGAGCTACGGCGAAACCATCGAGCAGCGGAAAGCGGTCGGCACATGGCTCTGTGACTATGCGGAACACCGACAGCCCTTTGATGAAATAAAACATCGCCATACACTCAACGAGGTTGGCGATGTCGCGGAAGGTCGGTATGATTGGAAGATTGATAGAGGGCGAGGTGGAATCCTAAGATAGATTTTCACTTTTGAGGGTTGAATGTGTCAGATATTTGCTTTGCAACCCTGTTTATTGCTCCTTTTATATCATGCGAAGCTCCTGCAACCCCAAGAGAGGAATATGCGCCTTTGCATGATGCTACAGGACGCCCTGTATTATAGTCTATAAAATTGACTGTAACAATAGTCTCTTCGGGTTGCACGTTTATACAGGAAGCACAAAACGAGAAAGGAAGAAAAAGAGAGTAATTGATTGATAATGAGAAGTAATTGGCTTTGAATGTCTTTGGTTGCCGAGTGGGTGAAATGCAGTTTTTAGCGGATAAAAGCAAACATTCCGTTTCTATCCCGTTACCCATTTTAGGCGGAGCAAAACACAGCAGTTGAGTGTCTTTAAGTGGCTGACTATAACGCTGTTTGTCTTCGGTTTACATTGTTCAAATAAGCAAGTGTTATAACTGTGCTTTATCCTAAAGCACTAAAGCCGAAGGCTTTGCCCCGCAGGGCAAGAGGAAGAACAGGACGAAGTCCAGTTCCCTCTTGCTTAATTTAGCGAAACTGACAGAGCCGGGAGGCGAGGTTGTTTCAGCCAAATGCGGAGCAACTTCTGAAGGCGTAAACTTAAAACAAGCCTTCATCCGCTTGCGCCATTCTGCTTAAACACAAAAAGCAGAGTTATTCAGGTTCTTTATCCTTATCATCCGTTGGGTGCTTCTTGTCAAACTCTTGATAGGTTTGAAAATCCATGTGTTCACGGACAAAGGAGCGAACATCATTTACTCGGTAGTAGGTCTTATGACCTATCATAAAGAAAGGAAGTTTTTTACTGGAACGATACCTTTGTAAAGTACGATAAGATACTTTTAGGAGAAAGGCTAAATCTTGATTGTCGAGCAGTTTCTCGTCAGGGTCAAATACTTCTTTTGTGTTGATGAGTGATTTTAAATCCTGACCAATTTCACTCAATTTCTTGGACAGCTTTTGCATCCATTTTTCAAAATCTTCGTTATTGATATACATTTTGTTTCGTTTTACAGATTAATACTACTTATGTCCAATGCATTGACGGAGCAAAGTTCGGCAGAACGAAGCAACAAAAATAGGGGAATCTCTATGGACTCCCCTAAAATAGATTTGTAAATTCATGTAAATTAACGATTTACAAAATCATCTTTTTTCATCTTCTTCTTGCGGCTTTCACGAACGATAAGATTTTTCAGGTAATCTAACGCTTTGGTTAAGTTGTAGGGCTTGCGTTTGAATACTCGTTCTTTTGACTTGTGGGCATCCCCGAACGTGAAATTGAATGCCTGCTCCAGAGCATGGGCGATATGAATATATGGAGCAGGATTTCCTTCTTCATTAAAGAACTGTCCTGAAAGTTCAAATGAAACAGCAAATTCTCCCACGCTATCAATCCCCAAGCCTTGCGACTTGGGGACGAAATATACTTTTGAGTTGTAGGGAATAACGTTTTTATTAATAAGCTGATTCGTTTGTCTAAATGTGAATTTCAGTAAGTCAATTTCAGACTCAAGAAATAAAATCGCCTTTCGCTGATAAGTTTTTTTGAGCCTATTTTTTTTCCAACTCGCAAAGAGGTGATGTTCCCAGAAAATCAAGCTCAATACGAGTAATACTTAACATCCGAAATATTTCAGAATAGCTTTGTTTAGATTGACTAATAGTCTTTACCAACTCCATAAAGTGCGTATAAGCATCTTGCATTTCTTCATTTGTCACTTGTGAAGCATCAGACAATAGCCTGAATAACTTCAAATCTATTTTATTCATAATAGACTTTATTTGTAACTGCCTTTTATTCCATAATCCGCATCTTGATTATTAAGAGATTTGTTTCCAGAACTATGAGTTTTTCCAAAACTAAAATTCCACGTAAGAGTAGCAACGATGGTTTGTGAAGCACTACTGAAACTTTCCCGTCTGAAAGGTGCTTGATTATTTTTATTCTCTATCACAGTACGTGAAACATTCTTGAATGGATTGAACGCTCCTATACCAAAAGAGAAGTTATCGGTATTGTATTGAATGGCTAAATAATGATAATTACCACTCTTAATAACGGTTTCACCATACAGCTTCTCATCAAATGGCTGTATCTGAACGATAAACATCCATTTCTTATACATTGCCAAGACATTCGCACTATAATAGAAATTAGAGTATTCATGAGAATAATTGTTCCCTTGACTGTTGAAATGATTGTACCCACCTGTAAGCGAAAATTGCAGTATGTTTTTTATCATTCCCACCTTTAGGTTCATTTCTGCATTATACTTGTTCCAACTCTTCATATTTTCGGGTATTATCAGGAAAATATTACCTTGTTCTTTGACTGATTCCATGATGGGATTATGCTTGTAATGATGTCGTAGGTTAGCATTGAATGTAAACAAGCCTTTTTTGTGTTCGTAAAAAAGGTTATTGTTCAGATTGCTGTAAGGCTTTAATAACAAGTTTCCTCTTTCGGCAAGATAAGGGTCGAGCCTTATTTCCGTGTCAGTCAACTCAACTAAAGTCGGGTTGGTTTGGCTCATCTCCACATCGTAACGAATAAAAGAATTTTCATTTAATCTATATCCCAACATGGCTTTAGGCAAGAAGTTATAATAACTCTTATTAATTGAGATATTAGAAAAATGTACCCGATTAGCCTTTAACCCAAGAGAACAGCTGAATTTATCTTTACTGTGATTCCATTCTGAAAAAACGGAAGTTTCCATTTGATTCAAATCGGACTTAAAAACTCCATTTTGCTGAACTTCTTGTTTCGTAAACGATTGAATATGCTTTGCTCCAAATTTCAAACTGCCATAAGTAAAGCCCTTCTCGTAAATACCTTCTGCTATCAATGAATATTTATCAGATGACAAACCGAACTGCTCTTTGAAAAGAGTATTGGCATTGTCGTATTCTATATAATTACGACCTGTTTCTACTTTGGCATAACTCCCAACAATGTTGGCATAGACTTTTTGCTGATTCTTCAAACCACGCTCATAGTATAGGTCTATTGAAGGGGTATTTATTTTCTGACTAACGCCATCAAATATCTGCCCTATCTTTATGCCATTTTCTATCAAATTACTTTTGAAATCATTATGCGGATGATTTGTCAAAGCATACTTCAACTTTGCATTGAAGAATACCGAATCACTTTGTTGATAGTTATATCCGAAAGTAACATCATGCATCTGATATGAATAATCTCCACCATCTCCGATTTCATCTCTCTGTATCGGAGTTGAGTTTTCAAACTGATAGCTTCCGGTACGTGTCCGATTATTGCTATTGAATTTCTGAAAAGCGGTTGTGTAATTTAATGTATATTCCGACTTCCCTTTGTTAAACTTGGCGAAAAGCACATCGCCGCCCGCAAGAATATTCAAAGAGTTCATCAAGTCCACTCCGATAACACCACCCTTATCGTCCCTTATAACAATAAAATTAACGATTTTAGATGCTGCTCCATATCTTATTCCTGCGTAATCCAAATATTCAACCCGCCTAATTTGACATGGTTGCAAAGTCTGAATCTCTTCTGAAGTAACATTTACTCCATTGATTTGCAACATGACTTTCCCGCCATCGAAGGATGAAATCGTATTCGTCATTGGGTTAATGTTCAATCCTGGAAGCATCATAGTATTCAATAGTTGCATTCCGTTTGCCGAATGGTTAAGTTGTAGTTTTGTCGGAAAAACTATTCGCTGATTTATTTTATTGATTGTGGATGAAGCTGAAATAACAATCTCACCAAGCGACAATACACTTTCATTTAATAACACGTCTATTTCTGCCGATTCTGAAAGGTTTTGTAACAAGATTTTTTTAGCTTCAAAGCCCATACAAGATACCGACAATACGTAATCATCGGAAGTGAGGTTTGTAAATACAAATCTTCCAATTGAATCAGCTGTCGTTCCGTTTAGGAATACGGAATCCTGCTTGAATAGAACAACACTGGCGTATTCAACAGATTCTTTTGTGTTTTGATTAAGTACTCTTCCTGAAATGCTATTCGATTGTCCCGAAGCATTCAAACTTAGAAATAGGAAAAATACAGTAAGATATAATAAATGCTTTTTATTTAAGTCCATACTTGTTTTCTTATAAATGAATATAGACACAGATATAGCATCTGCATCAAAATCCTGATTAATAAATAATAATAGAAAATCCGCCCTCAGAAGATTTGAGGGCTATAAGAAAACTGAGAAAACCTTTCTCAGTATAGACTATGCACGGATTCTAAAGGTACGTGCTAATGTACAGCGTATGCTTGACATGATTTGTTTATACTAAATTTTATGCAAAGATAGGCTTTTTTTCTGAAAAGTAATATCTTTGTATTGAGTTTTTTTGAAACAATGGAAAAAGAAAGCAGACCGAAGTCTTTCGTTCGTCTCTAAATCGTTACCCATTGTTTATTCTCCTTTCTTAAAGCCCTGATATTCAGCGGGCAAAAATCCAATTTTGTACTTCACGTTTACGCCATACTTGACTAACAAAAGTTTTTCCTGTTGTGACGGTGTCAACTCGTAGATTCTGGCATCACTTACAAGTTTTAAGTGTGAGTTCTCCACAGCATCAAAAAGCTGAATCTCGTACTCCATCAACTCTGCCGGAATATGATAGGTGTCGTTATTGATTATAGATGCATACTCATATCGTGACAGGTTGACATTCGTTGAAACTGTAGACTTCGATGTAGTGCAAGCCGTAAACAATATTAAGGCAGCAAGTATTGAAAGAAATTTGAATCGATGGTTCATGATTCTGCATCGGATTATTCGAAGTCCAACAATACACGTGTATACACGCTCTCATAGCGGATCAAAAGTCTGACATCCGGCTGATGGCTGGTTAAATACGGATAAGTTATCACTATCTGATTTTCTTTTATCTCGAATTCGAGTTCATCAGTTAGGTTATTATATCCATCTGTGAAATAGGCATCTACATTCTTGTCAATATGGCAGCCTTTGGAGAACGTGAATGTCGCTCTTTCCTTGCCGTACCCGTCATTTTGATGGGTCCCGGAGAAATGGCTGTCCCATTCGGGAAGCTGTTTGACTTCGGGGAACTATATTAAGAAAATTTTATTGTCCGCTCTATACCCAGATCATGGATGAATTGCTCATCATGACTGACTACAAGCAATGTTCCTTTGTAGTTTTTTAATACCGCTGCCAGTATATTCATACTTGCTATGTCGATATTATTAGTCGGCTCGTCAGCGATGATCATGTCTGGCGCATCTTCGCAGACAATCAGGTGACATAAGGCAAGTTTCATTTTCTCTCCTCCACTAAGACTTCTACACTTCTTGTCCCATGTAGAAGGTGTAAACAGAAAACGGTTCAACAGCATCTTAAGTTCGTGCTCTGGTCTCTTGGAGTTACAAGCCTCCAACTGATCGTAAACAGTCAACTCATTGTCAAGGCACGAATATTCTTGGTCAAGATACAATATGTTCAGCGTTTCTTTACGAAGTATTTTACCGCTTGTAGGCTGCAATGCCCCTGTTATAAGTTTGAGCAAAGTGCTTTTACCACATCCGTTATCTCCCTGAAGCCGTATGCGTTCACCGCTGAATATGGATAAATCCAAGGGATGTTGCCTCCACATAGTATTCCGACCAACATACTTGAAAGTAACATGTTTTGCCTCCACAAGTAGCTTTTTGCCTGCCAAGGCAGAATTTCCCATGTCGATTTTTATCTCTGTATATTCATTGATGGACGAACGTATTTCGTGTATATCTCGTCTCATTGCCTCCATTTTTTCCTGTTGCACCTTATTCAGCCTCGATGTTGTTGCTTCCGATTTGTTACGTAATAATCCCATGGAAATGCGTGCGACACATTTCTTTGCATTCTGCTTTTCTCCTCTCGAAGCATGTTTCTGTTGCCGTTCTATTGTTTTACGGGCAGACTTCTCGGCTTTTGCTAGCTCCTTCTGTTGATTTTCCAGCCGTGTCACTTTAGCTTTAGTTTCCGCATCAACAGTTTCCCGATACGCATCATAATTCATGGGATAGAATTGCATCCCTGTCGGAGACATTTCATAAATTGCGGAAAGCCTGTTTAATAACGTTCTGTCATGGCTGACAATGACGGTGGTACGGTTTGTATGGGCAATGTCTTCATACACCAAAGCTCTGCCTGTCGTGTCGAGGTGGTTGGTCGGTTCATCCATTAGGACAATGGAGGGTTTGAAAATATCCTGTCCGGCAAGAAAGACTCTTGTTTTCTCGCCGCCGCTAAGGTTGCCCATGAGCATATCTGGAGCGATATGTCCGATTTGCCATTTGGCGAAAGCTTCCGTCAACCTTTCCGGAATGTCCCATTCATCGTTTAGCTGTTCGTATTCTTTCTCTGTACCACGCCCGTCCAATATGATTGACAAAGCTCTTAACTTATCTGCCAATCCTAATGCTTCCGCAACACTCATACCATCGAATTGCCCGAAATGCTGTGGTATCATGTACAAGATGTCATCACACACGATGGTTCCTGTTGCAGGAGGGATTTTTCCTGCCAATATTCTCAGGAGTGTGGATTTTCCTACACCATTATTCCCGACAATAGCGCATTTCTCTCCAGCCGGTATGGTGAAAGTGATATTTTGAAACAGGAAATCCTTATTTGGATGTATATACGATAAATCTTGAACTATTAAGCTCATAATTATTTGCAATTATTAAATGTAAAACAAAACGGGATATGACATAAGTTATACACAAGGATCTGGCATAAATCCAGCCCGCTCTATAATTTGTATTTCGTGTATAACCTTTCTTTTTACATGATTGCAAATAACTATTTTGTGCAAAGGTACTACTTTATAGCGATATATCAAAATGATACGTTGCCTTTTGGGGTAGAATTATAGTATTCTTGATATATATCAACAATTTCAAGAGTTGCATTTGGTGTCTTTTATCCTTCCAATTCGCTATTTTTCAAAACACTAAAAATGCTTATCAACTGTTAAGATTTAGTTAAATCTTTCATTCAACACACACACCTTTTCTAATCCTTTCACTCCCTCAAAGCAACTTTTTCACTCCCTCTTTTCCTTTACGGATAGTTGTACCGTTATTTTATTATATGGTTGATTTTCAGCAACAAAAGTCATTGAAAATCAATTCCACATGAACTCGGTCGTCCGCCAGTTACTGGAACAGCAGACGGATGTGGTCATGGTGGACACGGGCGACTCCTACGAGGGCATCTGTGGCTACTACGGCGGCACGTATATTTCCTATTCCAAGGAGAAGCCCATCTCCATGAACCCCTTCAAGGTCACGGCGGAGGAATACGGTCTGAACTTCGGCGAGAAGAAGAACTTCCTCAAATCGCTGGTGTTCCTCATTTTCAAGGGCAGCGCATTCCCCAGCAAGATAGAGGACATGATAGTCAACCAGACTCTCGTAGAATATTACGATGCCTATTTCCACCCTTTCGAGAAATTCACGGAGAAGCAGCGTGCGGAGTTGCGGCAGAAGCTGCTTGTAGATGCCAAGATGGAGGATGACTACGAGAAATACAACCACGAGATGGAGGACATCGACCGTCTGATAAACGCCAACGACCAGCAGGAAGTGCCGGAAAGCCGCGCCCTGCTTCTCCCCTCGGAAGTCAGGCGCATAAAACTCGTCCGCCAGTGCCGTTCGCTCATGGCCCTCATACGCGACAAGGCCGCCTCGGAGTCTGAAAGGGAACACGCCGCACATATCGTGGAGAAATACCGCAAGGAACTGTACGAGAATACCATGCTTGTCAAGATTGACAGGCAGATAGACCGCATGGAGGAGCAGAAACGGCGGCTGAAGGTCAGGGAACTCTCCTTCAACTCCTACTACGAGTTCGCCGTTGAGCGCATCCCGCAAATCACTTCCCTGGAGAAAATAACATTCGACATACACAACTTCGCCGCCATCCTCAAGCAGTTCTACCGGGGCGGTGAGCTGGAGACGACGCTGAACGCCGACTTGGACGTTGACCTCTTCAATGAGCGTTTCATTGTCTTCGAGATTGACAAGATAAAAGATGACCCCGTGCTTTTCCCCATCGTAGTGCTCATCATCATGGATGTGTTCCTCCAGAAAATGCGCATCAAGAAGGGGCGCAAGGCCCTGATTATCGAAGAGGCGTGGAAGGCCATCGCCTCGCCTACGATGGCGGAGTACATCAAGTACCTGTACAAGACCGTCCGCAAGTTCCACGGCATCGCCGGGGTGGTCACGCAGGAGCTGAACGACGTGATAGACTCGCCCATCGTGAAGGAGGCCATCATCAACAACTCCGACGTGAAGATACTGCTCGACCAGTCCAAATTCAAGGACAGGTACGAACAGATAGCCGCCATACTGGGATTGACCCCCGTGCAGCGGCAGCAGATATTCACCATCAACGCGCTCGACAACCATGAGGGGCGCAGCTACTTCAAGGAGCTGTGGATATGCCGGGGACAGCATTCCGATGTGTACGGCGTGGAGGAAGCCCCCGAATGTTACTGGGCCTACACCACCGAGCGCACGGAAAAAGAGGCGTTGAAAACATACCTGCGGCATTACGGCACGGTGCAGGAAGCCATCACGCGCATCGAGGCCGACCGGAAGAAAGCAGGCAGCCCCAAATACTTAGAGTTTGCCAGACAAGTCAACCAACATCAAAAAGTAATGTCATTATGGGAAAGTTGAAAGCCATATTATTAGGAACATTCCTGTTTGCCGCGTCCGTCCCCACGTTTGCCGGATGGCGCATCGTCATAGACCGTAACTGCATCGCCACGGTGGGCGCCAACCTGGCCTCGCAGAAGCTCATCGAGGGGCAGCACAACCAACGGCTGGACTCCATCGCCTCCAAGAAGCAGAAACTGGAACTCTACACCGTGAGCATGGCCACCATCAAGGAACTGTACAAGCTCTCGATGGAAAACATATCCGGTTTCGGTACGGAGAGTCTTTACTACAAGGAAATCGGAAGTTGCGCCTTCGATATCATCAAAGACGTGCCGGAACTTATTGAAACGGTGGGCAGGGCGAAGTTTACGAACAAGCTGCTTTGCCTCAATGAACTCGGCAATCTTGTTGCCGAAACCCAACAGCTGGTGGGCGACTTCGTGAACATCGTGAACAACGCCAAGGTACAAAACCCGCTCAAAGGAGAAGCCACGGCGGAGAGGAAAAGCGACGGGTACAACCTGCTCGACCGTTACGAGCGGCTGGGCCTGGCCAACCGCATATATACTGACCTTACGAAGATACGCTACAAGGTGGAGGGAATGATGCTCATGGCACAGTACGCCACGGCGGATGACCTATTCTTTGCCATCGACCCGGAGGGCTGGGCAAACGTAGTGACCATGAAGAACCGTGTCGGCAGCCTTGTCCAATCCTGGAACGGGCTGGTGGCTTCCAATTACTGAACCTGACAACAAGAGCTATGGACTATAATATGAAAGGTATAGGAAATTACAGGGCGTTTTTTGTCGCCGCCTTTATGGCAATTGCCGTCCTGTCGCTTCCTGTCAGGGTTTCAGCCGGAGTCATCCCCAAAGACCTCCCGACTATCGAAGCCCTGATAGCCCTGCACAAGGCCGTCAAGAAGGACGAGGACAAGGCCATGCAGCGTGTGGCCGCCAGCTTCGGCGAGCAGTCGCTCATCACTAAGGGGACCGACAAGTTCAACAACGTGCGCACCACCCTGAATACCAAGCTGGACAACGCCCATTCCTACCTGGTGCTGGCAGGTGCCATCTCTTCCACGGCCAACGCACTGTATCAGTTAGTGAAGGAATATAAGGACTTCACCTCAAACACGTTCGGACATATCAGCAAGAAACCCTTCGTGGCGTGGTACTATGCCGACGCCAACCTGGCCATATCGAGGGAAGTGAAGCACTGCTACAAACTCTATGCGTCGGTGGCCGCATCCGGCATCAACCTGATGAAGGCTTCCATGGACGAGAAACTGAACCTGGTGATGACGCTGAAAAGCACCATTGACAGGGCGAGGTACATCATCGACAACGCGAACCTTTACTGCTACCTCATTACCGATTGCGGATGGAAGCCGGACTACATCTGGGAGATACTGAACTCCGAAGTCAAGGACGAGATAGCAAAAACAATTATCAACAAATGGAACCAAGGATATGAGATATAGAGTAATAACACTTTGCCTGTTCAGCCTGTTGGCAGCCTCTGGCATTCAGGCACAAGTACCCGTCCGTGATGACGAGAAGAAGAAACAGTGGCAGTCCATGGAAAACGGGCCGTGGGACTTCGCGCCCGACTGGTATTACTACTTCCTGCACAAGGGTTACTCTGGTGCGGAAATGTACTGGAAATGGGCGGGCTTCAAGTCCGGCTTCCGTGTCCGCTTCAAGGAATCCAAGTCGAACATCAAGCGCATCATGCCCACACGGGTCATCTCCGAGGAAACCCAGCGGCAGAAGCTGGAAAAGGTGGAGGAAGAACGCAGGTATGTGGAGGAACTGTACAAGGAGGAGCTTGTCCGTGAAGCCGACCGTGCCGTGGATCTGGCCTATCCGGCCTACAAGGACGAGTTCAACCGGATGCAGGACTGCATCACCGACGGCCTGCTCTATTGCATGACGAAAAGCGGCGGAAAATTAAAGCCGCAGGTGGACGAACTGGGCAGGCAGAATGAAATCCTTTGCGCAGGTATTGCCTATATCCGCAAGACGGGCGTGGGCTACGGACTGGAGAATGCCAAGCGGCAGCAAGCCTATGAGGAAGCCAAAGTAAAGATGGAGGCACTCGTGAAACAGACCGCCAACCTCTGCGCCGTGGCCGCTACACATTATTAGAATTAAAATGTATTACATGAAGATAAGAATACGATTATGCAACTGTCTGCTGTTTTATTGACCATAGGCCTTCCGGCCATCGACGAGAGCCTGGACAAGCTGCTCGTCGCCATGGAGACGTTCCCCAACGTGGCCGTGCTGGGCGACGCGGTGGGGCTTGCCCGTATCATCGGGCTGCTGCTCGCCCTCTGCGTGGGTTCCTACGAGTGCTGGATGATGATGCTCGGACGGCGCGGCATGGACGTAATGAAGCTCCTCCGCATCGTCGGCATCTCCATCTGCATCTCTTCCTCCTCGTGGATATGTGACGCCCTGCAGGTGCCCGGCAAGGGATTGGAAAGCGCGAGCAAGGCTATGGCGCAGGCCAAGAACAAGGAGGTGGCTGCCTTCGAGCTGAAGGTGGCTCAAAAACAAAGCGAGTACCTTGACCGACTGCGTACCGTACAGGATTCCATCGCGACCGCGCAGCAGGTGGCCGCCATCGGACAGGACGCCGCTTGGTGGGACAAGCTCATCTACAACGTGGAGAACCTGGGCAACACCATCAACAACTACGCCCAACGGGCGGTGGTGGCCACGGAGACCAAGGTCAGCGAATGGATAAACGATGTCATCCGCTTCGTGGGAGAGCTGATTTTCCAGATGTCCTACTACGGCATCCTCGTGGCGCAGCGCATCTTCATGGCCATCATGGTGATATTCTGCCCCATCATGTTCGCCCTGTCCCTCGCCCCGCCGTGGAACTCGGCGTGGAGCCAGTGGATGTCCAAGTTCCTTTCCCTCTCGCTGTGGGGATTCGTGACCTACATGTGCCTGTACTACGTTGACTTCATCCTGCTTTATAACCTGCAACAGGATTTGGTGGCCTACGAGCACCTGCTGCACGGTTCGGTCAACTCATGGTCGCAGATAGGCGCGTTGGGGCTGCAGGGCATCGGCTCCAACTGCATGTACGCCATGGGAATGCTGGTCGGCGCATACATCATCCGTTTCGTCCCGGAAGTGGCCTCGTGGCTCATTCCCGGCGGCGTAAGTTCGGGCGCGGCAACGGCGGCAGGCTCCACGGCGACAGGCATCGCTTCCATGGCAGGAGGCGCGGCCGGTTCGGTGGCCGGGGGCGCGGTTTCCATGGTCAAGCCAAAATCAGGAAGATAAAACCATAAAAATAAAAAAATATGCTCATAGAATCACTGGCACAGAAAACAAGGCTCGCCATGGTAACGGTGCTGGCCACCATAGGCGGTTGTGTCGTCATCTGCGGCTTCACCGTATGGTGCTGCATCTCCTTAGTGAACAAGGAAAGGGAGCAGATATACATACTGGACGGGGACATCCCGTTCCTCGCCGAGCGCGCGCAGCTGGAGGCCAACTTCACGATGGAGGCTAAGGCGCACATCCAGCTCTTTCATCAGTATTTCTTCAACCTGCCGCCCGACAACGACTACATCAAGTGGACGCTCGGCAAGGCGATGTACATGGCGGACGGCACGGCCCTGAAGCAGAAGCAGGCAATGGACGAGAACGGCTTTTACTCCGACATCATCTCCTCGTCGGCGGTCTGCACCGTCATGTGCGACTCCATCGACTTCAACGAGCAGGAACGGAAGTTCACCTACTACGGCACGCAGCTTATCAAGCGGCGTACCCGTGACCTGAAACGCTCCTTGGTGACGACCGGCTATATCGAGTCCGTGCCGAGGACGCGGAACAATCCCCACGGACTGCTGATTACCAACTGGAGGACGCTTGAAAACAAAGATTTGGACTACTAAATGCAATTTGGATATGAGAATCAGAAAGAAACTTCGGGAAAGCCGGCTGAGGACACACCTGCAAATCCGCGCATGGCTGCAGCCCAAATTGGGCAAGGCCGGGGAAAGGCTCCGGCTGGCCGGTCGAATCCGTCTAGCGAACATTTGGGCACGGAAGCATCCGAAAAGGACTTTTGCCTGTGTCACGGGAACATTGTCGCTCTTGCTGGTATGCTCCCTTATCATGAACAATAACAAGCCGGACGGGACGGACAACGCACACGGCATCGGCGCCATTGCCAATATGGAACCCTTGTTCCAAGGCTTCCGCACCATACAGTCGAACAAAGGCCTGCACCGTGCCACGATACAGGAGTTGGCGGACAGCGGACGGGCCATCCGACGGGAACTTGACTCCCTGATAGCCATGCCTCGGAAAACGCACGGTGACTCCCTGCGGATTGTCAGGCAGTACAAGCGGCTGGAGAACATTGTAAAATTCATCAATAACAACGGAGAACATGATTAAAGTCAATTTCAAACAACCCAAGTACATCTTCCCGGCGGTCATCTTCATACCGCTGTGCGCCCTGGTGTATTTCGTGATGCAGACTTTTGGGGGCGGCGGAGAGCCGGAACAAGCCGTGGCCACCGACCGCATCAACACGGAACTGCCCGAAGCCAATGCAGAGGAAGCCGGGGACAAGATGTACGAGATGTCGCGCCGCTTCGGCGACGAGGATGCCTTTACCGCCGTGGGAGGCATTGGCGAGGAAAAGGAGGAGAAAGAGGAGCCGGGACACGGCTACAGCGAGGAGGAACTGGACGAGCTGGACGCAGCGGAAGCGGAGCGCATCCGGCAGCAGCAGGAAATGGAGGAACTGGAACGCTCGTTGGCGGAGTCCAGGCGGCACATCAATTCATACGTCTATGGCAACAATGCACCTTCGGACCGTCCGTCTGATGGAAGTAGTGGCATGGGCTACACTTCGCAAGACGACTTCGCCCGTGACCTTGAGGAAATCCAGCGCCGCAGCTACAAGAGGCAGAAGGCTATCGAGCGCGGCCTTGGGTTCAGCAACCCGGAAGCTGAAGAGGCGGCCAAAAGGCAGCGTGCCGACTCGTTGGCGAGAATCCGCAAGGAAGAGGCGGAACGAAACCGTCCGAACCTTGTCATCAAGTCTGCCGACACCAATGCGGACAAGTTCCATACGGTAGCCGCTCCCGACGGTACGGCAGAAGCCAGACTGATACGCGCCATGATTGACCAGACAACCAAGGCCAAGGAAGGCACGCGCCTGCGCTTCAAGCTGCTTGACGACGTGACGGTAAGCGGCACCAAGTTAAGAAAAGGCACTTACTTCTACGGCACGGTGACGGGATTCTCCAGCCAGCGCGTGAAGGCTACCATCACCAGCATCCTCGCCGGGGACAAGTTCATCAAGGTCAAGCTGTCCGTATTCGACAACGACGGTATGGAGGGGTTCTACGTGCCCGAATCCTCGTTCCGCGATTTCGTGAAGGACGCTAGCTCCAACGTGGTGCAGCAGGACATCAACATCGAGTCCGACGGCGGCTACGGCTCCGGCATATCCGGCGAGGCCGTTGCCTTGCAGGCCCTGCAGAACATGTACAACTCCGCCACTTCCGCCCTGTCTTCCAACATCCGGAAGAACAAGGCGAAAATCAAGTACAACACCATCGTCTACCTCATCAATTCAGACGATGCAAGGTGAACATAATTTGAAAGACAAATACGCATTTATATGAAAGCAAGAACCATCTTACTGACTTTACTCTGTGCCATTGGGATTACCACCGCCAAGGCCAACGAGAAAATCTATGTCAACCGGGACGTGACCACGCACATCGTCATGCCCGAACCCATCAAGCTAGTGGACATCTCCACCCCGAAGATTGCAGGCAACCAATGCACGGACAACATCGTCCGCATCAAGCCGTACCACGAGGGCGATTCCATACAGTCCGGCGGCTATTCGGAGAACGAGCTGCTGGGCACCATCACGCTCATCGGGGAAAGGCACATCGCGCAATATGATGTCCTCTATACCGAGGAACCGGGACAGGCGGCCGCCATCTTCGAAGTGCCGTACACCCATACGCAGTCCTACATCAACCCCGAAGTCACCATGCCTATGTCCGAGATGGCCTGCTATGCATGGGCGGTGTACGGCAGCAGGCGCAAGTACAACCAGATCGTGACGAGGGCGCACGGGATGAAGGCCACGGTCAACAACATCTACGCCGTCGGGGATTACTTCTTCATCGACTTTTCGCTGCGCAACAAAACGAAGATTCCCTACGACATCGAGGAGATCCGCGTGAAGCTCACGGACAAGAAAGAAACCAAGGCGACCAACTCGCAGACCATTGAACTGTCGCCCGTGTTCACGCTCAACTCCACGAGGAAGTTCAGGAAGGACTACCGCAACGTGATGGTGCTGCCCAAGCTGACCTTTCCCGACGAGAAGGTGCTGCGCATTGAAATATCCGAGAACCAGATCAGCGGACGGGTCATCGTGCTGACCATTGAGTACGAGGACATCCTCCATGCGGACGGCTTCGATGCCGACATCCTGAAGGATGCCGCCTACTATCCTTATTACCACATCTCTTATTCCGACAAATGATGAAGAAGTTTCTGATTACCTTATGTTGTGCGGCCGTTTCCATTGGCGCATCCGCACAGGACGGCAAGCTGGCGGTAAACGCCGGTTTCCTGTTCCCATCCACCCTGAACGCAACAATCGGCTACGAGCGTCCGTTGTCATACGGGAATGCCGTGGAGCTGTACGGCGAGGCCGGCACCCATTGGCATGAAAAGGATTTCTGGAAAGGTTACTATTGGGACGGCGGCATCGTCTACAAGCACCGGCTGGTACGCTACAAGAACGGGATGCTCCGTTTCCGCTTCGGGCCGCAGTTCGGCGCGGTGCAAAAACGGTTCTTCATCGGGTTGGAGGGAGGATTTGAATACAGCTATGTGTTCCAAAACGGCTGGGAGTTCACCCTGATACAGAAGAACAATGTGAACTTCCTGCATGGCGACACGTTCCGCAACGGGTTGTTGCTTGGAATGAAAATTCCTTTTTAACCACTTGTAAACAAGACAGAAGGCATGGCTTTTGAAGAGACAAGGGAACAGCAGCAGATGTACAACTACTTCCGCAGCTGCATATACATCTTCCTTATCATAGAGATTGTGATGAACCTGCCCGTCACGGCGGACAACCGCATCACGCAGTTCATTCTCGATCTGTTGGGGCGTTTCAAGGTATTCAACACCGTATCGGGCTGCAAGGTGGCGGAGCTGGTGTGCATCTGCATTGTCTGCATAGGGACGAAAGCGAAGAAGGCGTTGAAGTTCAACGTGCGCACGATGGTGGTCTATCCCGTGCTGGCCGGGTTGACCCTTGTCGGGCTGTGCTTCGTGTTCCACGGGATGTATTTCGGCATCAGCTGGTTCGGCTTCCCTGCCAACCGCATCCTCTACGCCATCTGTTCCGTAGTGGGCACCATGTTGGTGCATCAGGGGTTGGACGGTATTGCCAAGTATTACAACAACAAGGTGGGCGAAGACCGCTTCAACTTCGAGAACGAGTCGTTCCAACAGTCGGAGAATCTTGTCGCCAACGACTATTCGGTGAACATCCCCATGATATACTATTGGAAGCGGAAGATGCACAGGGGATGGATAAACATCATCAACCCGTTCCGTGGGACGATTGTGTTGGGAACGCCCGGTTCGGGCAAGTCTTTCGGTGTCATCGACCCGTTCATCCGGCAGCACGCAGCCAAGGGCTTCGCCATGATGGTCTATGACTTCAAGTACCCCACGCTTGCCAAGACGCTCTTCTACCAGTTCTGCAAGAACAAGAAGGCCGGCAGGCTGCCTGCCAACTGCGGTTTCCGCACCATCAACTTTACCGATGTGGAGTATTCCGACCGCATCAATCCCATACAGCGGAAGTACATCCCCGACCTTGCGGCGGCTTCGGAAACGGCGGCTACCCTGCTGGCATCGCTCAACAAGGGCGGCGGCGAGAAGAAAGGCGGTTCGGAGGCGTTCTTCACCAACTCGGCGGAGAACTTCCTCGCGGCCATCATCTACTTCTTCGTGAACTTCCACCCCGTGGGCTTCAAGGACGGCAGGAAGCTCAGGCGCTTCATCCTACACGAGGGAAAGAAGCTGGAAATAGTCATCAGGAATTGGGACGACTTCAACGCCATAGACAAGGACGGGAACGTGGTGCTGGATTTCGTGGACGAGAAGGGCAACGATGTTTCCACAGACGAAGATAGGATGTTCGTGGACTTGAACGGTTACAGCTATAAAGACCGCACAAGGAAACTGATACGTATCGACCGCTGCTGGTATGAGGACAAGGACGGCAACGTGGTGGAACCGGACACCATTACGGGGGAATATTCGGATATGCCGCACGTGCTCTCTTTTTTGGGCAGGCCATACGACCAGGTGTTCAACATCCTGATGCAGGACGACAAGATTGCTTCTCTCATGGCGCCGTTCAAGAGTGCCTATGAGAACAAGGCCAACGACCAGTTGGAAGGAATGGTGGGCACGCTCCGCGTCAACGCCGCAAGGCTCGTGTCGCCGGAGGCCTACTGGGTGTTCACCGGGGACGACTTCGACCTGAAGATTTCCGACAGGGAGCATCCGAGCTATCTTGTCATTGCCAACGACCCGGAGAAAGAACAGGTCATCGGCTCGCTCAACGCCCTCGTGCTGAACCGCCTGATAACCCGTGTGAACTCCAAGGGGAACATCCCGGTGAGCATCATCGTGGACGAGCTGCCCACGCTGTACTTCCACAAGATAGACCGCCTTATCGGCACGGCACGGAGCAACAAGGTGGCCGTGACGCTCGGCTTCCAGGAGCTGCCGCAATTAGAGGCTGATTATGGCAAGGTCGGGATGCAGAAGATTATCACCACGTGCGGCAACATCTTCATGGGGGCGGCACGCAACAAGGAGACGCTGGAATGGGCGCAGAACGACGTGTTCGGCAAGGCCAAGCAGACCTCGCGCTCCATCTCCATCAACGACCAGAAGGTGTCCACCACCATATCGGAAAAGATGGACTACCTTGTGCCTGCCGCCAAGATAGCGGACATGGCCACGGGATGGCTGGCCGGACAGGCGGCGCGTGACTTCACAGCCACGGACGAGAGGATGCTGGAGAAGTTCGACATCGAGCGGTCGGAGGAGTTCAAGACCACCAAGTATTTCTGCAAGACGCACTTCGACATGAAGAGGATTAAGGACGAGGAGGAACATTATGTGCCGCTGCCCAAAATCTACGAGTTCAAGAATGACCGGGAAAAGGAAATCCTGCTCAACCGCAACTTCAAACGGGTCAATCAGGAGGTGGAGAACATGGTCAAGGAACTGCTTGGAATGAGCTAAGTAATTGTCTAACTGTTCTTGATAATATATTGAATGATAATAATATATGAATGTCAGTTCAACTTCATATCCGTTAAAGATGTTTCCGCTATTGAGCGGCAGCGCATTGAAAATCATCGCCGTGGTTTCTATGGTTGTTGACCACTGTGCATACTATCTTATGGATGGCAATACAATGGCTTATGAGGTGATGCGGTGCTTCGGCCGTATCGCCTTTCCCGTGTTCGCTTTCCTGGTTGCGGAAGGCTTCGCCCATACACGGAACAGGATGCGGTACTTCCTTTCCCTCCTGTTGTTCGCAGCCGTCAGCGAAGTGCCGTGGTATCTGTTGAACGGCGCGGACGGCACGCACAACGTGATGTTCACGCTGGCCCTGGGAGTGTCGGTATTGACCGTTTTCGAGAGGCTTCGGGAACATCGCATTCTATGCTGTCTTTCCATACTGCTGACAGCATGGTTGGCGGCATGGTTGGAAACGGACTACGGATGGAGGGGTGTACTGCTAATTGTGGTGTTCTATCTGTTAGGATTTGGCAAGGGTAAATTCGTCACTTTGCGCAGGATGATGCAACTGCTGTTTGCCTTTCCGCTGATGATGTACTACGGCATAACCGGTGCGCTGCTTGCGTGTGCGGTCATCTTCCTATATGACGGAACAAGGGGCTTCATACACGGGAATGTGGCAAAATATGGATTTTATATTTTTTATCCTGCACATTTACTGCTCTTTTTTTGCTTGTCAGTCAATGTTTTAAGGCTATGACAAAATGATTCTAAAAAATTAGCTACCTTTGCAATAAATCTTTGCTAAGTCTTTATGACGAAGCTGTTTAATGCTAACAACCAATTTATTGAATATATGAAAATATCATTGGTATCGGATAAAAATCAGATTATTGCAAATATCAAGACCATTGAAAAGTATTTGATGGGTGATTCAGACAATGATTTTGACATAATGGCTAAACATATAAGTCATGGACGGGTATTCATCGCCTATAAAATTGATGGTGATTTCCATTTTGCACCAAGTAGATTCATTGGCTACGCCAACAATACATTAGAACGGCACAAACAAAATCCTGACAAACACGGAACTATAACGACACAGCAAATTACTCGTATTCTAGGACATTCCAATATATATTCACAAGAACTGGAAGATGCCTATAAGACTTATTGTTTTTGGTTAGGCAAACAGCCATCTAAGAATAATAGAAGTTATTGGCATTTGGAGGACGAAATTCCATGGGAATCTGGTAATAGCCACTTTTTTGAGGGAGGTAGGAAATTAGTGACCCATATGAAAATAGAACGTAACAGCAAAGTCGTTGCTGAAGCCAAATCTATATTCAAAAGGAATCATAATAACGAGCTGTATTGTGAAATATGCGGATTCAATTTTAAGTCTGTTTATGGTGAAATTGGTAAAGATTTCATAGAAGCTCATCATAAAATTGGATTAGCGACAACAGATGGTGAACACAAAATTGAGCCTTCCGACTTCTTAATGGCCTGTTCCAATTGCCATTCTATGCTGCACAGGGCTAATATATCAATCAATAAATTAAAATCAATTATAAAGGGATGTTCACACAAAAAGTAATAGAAGAATTGCAATCTTATGTTTATGCATTGGTAGACCCAAGAAATGACCATATCTTCTACATCGGAAAGGGCAAGGGGAACAGAGTATTCCAACATGCAGAAAATGCTCTTCAAGAGAATATTGACGGTCACAATCTTAAACTTGAAACGATTCGTTCCATTCATAAGGACGGCTTAAAAGTTAAGCATTATATTATCAGGCATAAGCTGTCAGATGAAACCGCTTTTTTGATGGAGTCTGTACTTATTGATATGTTGTCATACACTAAATTCAATAAGGAGAACCTGCTCACAAACATTACGAGTGGTCACCATCAATGGGATGAGGGCATAAAAACCACAGAAGAATTGTGCTTATTATATGATTGCCCAAAGATAACCCTCCAAGAAGGTGAATTGCTACTTCTTGTGAGTCTTAATAAAAGTTATGACCAATCTAAATCAACGGGCATTTACAAGCGAGCTAACGATTATGAATCAACCCGTAAATATTGGCCGATAAGCAAATCTATGATTACAAAAATCACTTATGTACTAGGTGTGTATAAGGGTATTGTAAGAACTGTATATAAGCCAACAAAATGGCAGACTTACAAATGTGCAGATGATGGAACACAATTCAAAAAAATACGTTATGGATTTGAAGGGATTCCTGTTCCTGACTCACCCTACTTAAACACTGATGTATCAGAATATCCATTTGGTAGCGGAAGTTCGATAAGATACATAACAAAATGATATATTAGATATTGTATCTTAAATCATTCTTAAAACTCCGATTACTTCCCGAATGTAATTGGGGTTTTCTGCATATCCTATATCTCTGAGCCATAACAGATAATTTCCTCCCTTATATCTGTACTGAACCTTGGTATAATATGCCCGGACACTTTCCGTCCAATGGCCGAACTCAAAGTATTTCCCAGTCCGTGGATTGGTCAGGCCGAACAGGTTGTGCTTGTTCCTGCATATCGGGGAGGTAAACCAGCCGGTTTCAAGGATGGCCTGCGCCAATACGATTTTCGGATGCAGTATGCCATTCTGTATAATTTCCGCATAGAGGTTGGGGATGGTCAGTTCGGGAAGCTCTGATTTTGGGGATGTCCTTTTGTTACCTTTTTGGCCTTTCCACTTATTCTTTTCCTTTATCGGGGTATTTATGTGCAAGGTGTCGTTTCTGACACTTTGCACATCGTTTCTGATTGTATCATTCTCTTTTGCAGTTGCTTGCATTGCTTTCCTTCCGGCATCGGGCATTAAGTCCGAGTCCTTGGTAATGGTGTAGAACTGTGCGGAAGCCGTGATGGGCAGAAGCAACAGCATCAGTGACAGCAGAATAGTGTTGTGCATTTCTTTTTCTCGTTTGGGTGAAAATACTTTTGCAGGGTGTTCAAGCGGTTCCGGCCGCAAAATTAACCCGTAAAAACAAGTTTGAAGAAATGGACAACAGAAATCTATCCGAAACGCTGCCCTACGGAAAGCTGGCGATGCTGGGCATTGACAGGGAAAAGGCAGACCTCCTGCCGCAGGAGGTGAAGGGAAAGCTGCTCTCCGGCGAAGTCACGCCCCTTATGCAGGTATCCATCCGTGCGCAAAACGGCAATGCTGTCACGCTGCCACTCAAACTCCAGATGGTGGCCGACAGGCAAGGCAACCCGGCTTTGATGGCCTATCCCGTCAGGGCGGATCTCGAAACGGAACGCAACAAGGCTATCGCCCTGACGGAGCAGGAAGCGGAACGCCTCAGGAAAGGCGAGATCATCCAAAAGGCCGTGGATGTGAACGGCGAAAAAACCCGGCAGTACCTCCAGCTTGACCCGGAAACGAAGTCCGTCATTCACCGCCGTGTAACTGAAATACGGCTGGAACAAAAGCTGAAGGACATGGAGAAAGTGAACGACATCGAGCTGGGCACGCAGCAGAAGCAACAGGTACGTGACGGCAAGCCCGTGGAACTCAACGTAGGCGGCGAAAAGGTGTCGGTCGGCGTTGACCTGAGGGAGCCGCAGGGTTTCAAGGTCATCAAGGGCGACCTGAATGAATGGGAACGGCAGCAGAAGATTCGTTACGACGAGCTGCATCCCGAATACCTCGGACTGGTGCAGACCGACAACAACCGCTGGGAATACCGGAAGGTCGTGGACAGGCAATCGCAGGAACGCGCCATGAAGCTGCATTCCCCAAAAGAAAATGTCACCCAAAGTCTGAAACGCTAAATACAACCGCTTATGGCAAAGAAAGCAGAACAGGAAAATGCCCCAGACGTATTGGGACAGTTTAACGCGCTGAAACAGAAGCATCCCGACGCGATGCTCCTCTTCCGCAAGGGGGACTTCTACGAAATGTACAAGGAGGATGCGGTCAAGGCCGCCACCGTGCTGTCCATTACGCTGACCAGCAGAACCTTTCGCGGAGGGAAAGAGCCGGTCAAATTCGCTTCGTTTCCCTATCATGCCTTGGACGTGTATCTGCCCAAACTGATACGCTCCGGGCAGAGAGTGGCCATCTGTGACCAGCTCGAAACGCCCAAGCTGAAAAAGGAAGAGCAATCTAAGCAAGAAATCAAAGATAAATTCAAGGTAAAAGAAGAAATCACACCCAACAATACCGATATGGCAAAAAAGAAGAAAGAACAGGCCGTGCAGGATAAGCCTGTCCAAGCTGACCCCAATGAGGTGAAGGAGAAACCTGCCCGTCAGAAAAATACGGAACAGAAGGCCGCTGCGGAACAGAAACCCGAAGCAAAGGCGGATGCCAATGTGGAACAGCAGGCCGGGGCGAAAAAGGAACGTAAGCCGCGCGAGCCGCAGATGGTGACGGCCGACGGCGGCAAGGTGACCCATGGCCATGCCTACCAGGGCAAGGACAACCCGGAGGATTGGTACTTCACCGCCAAGATTGACGGCCAGCAGCTCAAGCCGCAGAAGATGGATGCCGCCGACCTCGCCGCCTACCAGAAGAAGGAGCTGACCGTACCGCAACTGATGGAGCGTTACTATCCGACAAAGCTGATGCCGAAAGTGTCGGAGGACACCTACAGATTCCCCCGGCAGATGGAGGGTGCGGAAGGTTCCGTCGCCATCGAGAAGTTCAATGTCTACAAGGAGAAGGACGAGCAGCGTCCCGACTTCGGCAGGTACAAGTTCTATGCCCAAGTGGGTGACGCAAGGATGTCCGCCGTGGCCTCGCGCCAGGACCTGAACGCCTACTTCGACAGGGTGATGACACCCAACCAGCTTATCGAGAAAAACTTCGGCGAACGGCTGCACCTGAAATCCGCCTACGAGAAGTACCGGCTTCCCGAAGGCGTTGACCCCAAGGGTGTCCGTGTGGCGAAAGACCATGCCGACAACAAATGGAAGGTTTACGTGGACATGGGCGACAAGGGCAAGACCGCCAGGCATGAAATCTCCTTTGACGACGGCTATTCGCTTTTCAAGACCCGTACCGCCACGCGTGAGCAGATTGCCGCCAAGTACCTCACCCCTGAAATCAACGGGCTATTGTCGGCGCAAACCGCCAAACTGGAGAAATCAAACTCCATGAAAATGTAAAGCAGACTATTTAGAATCAGAACCATACAGTATAAACATCAAAAGAACAGGAATATGTCAACACCAATGAATCACGAGGAGCTGGTTGAACTCCTTCAGGAAGGCAAAATAGGTTATCTCCGCTTCGTGCTGGAGGGCGAGAACGGACAGGACTATCTGGAGTGGTGCCGTGCGCACGGCACAGACCCTTCGGACGAGTCCGCCGAGTTTTATGTGGAACAGACGGACATCATGCAGATGGAACGCCAGCTAATCGACGACGAGGACTATGGCATCTGGAACTAATCCGTCATCCGCCAGTTCCGGACAGGCGGCCATAGACCGTTTCGCCGAAATGATGATTAGGCGCATGGAGCAGATGAAGGCGTCCGACTGGAAGAAAGGCTGGATTGGCGGTGCGTCGGGGTACGCCGGACTGCCGCAGAACGTGGGAGGACGTAACTATTCCGGCTCCAACTCCTTCTTTCTCCAACTCCATACGGCGGCCAACGGCTACGACCTGCCCGTGTTCCTCACCTTCAAGCAGGCGCACAACCTGAAAGCCCACGTTATCAAAGGCGAGAAGGCCTTTCCCGTCATCTACTGGGACATGCTCGTAAAGGACAAGGACGGCAAGAAGGTCAGTTCGGAGGAATACCGGGCCATGAACAAGGAGGAGAAGGAAGGCATGGAGGTCATCCCGTTCGTCAAGGCGTTCCCCGTGTATAACGTGGCACAGACCAACCTGGCCGAAGTGCAGCCCGAACGGATGCAAAAGCTCATGGACAGGTTCAGGATACCCGAACTCCGCGACACGGAAGGCATGTACGCCCACGCCGCGCTTGACAGGATGGTCGAAACGCAGGGCTGGGTCTGTCCGATACAAGCGGACAAGCGTGTGGACGGGGCCTATTATTCCCCCTCGCACGACATCGTGGTGGTTCCCATGAAAGCACAGTTCAACACGGGCGGCACGCCGGAAGAAACATACCGTGGCGGTATGGAATACTATTCTACCATGCTGCATGAGATGGCGCACTCGACTATGACGCCGGAAAGGCTCAACCGCGACGGCATGGGCCGATTCGGCGACCCGAAGTACGCCAAGGAGGAGCTTGTCGCCGAACTGACGGCGGCGATGATAAGCCATTCGATGGGCTTTGACCAGAAGGTAACGGACAACTCGGCCGCCTACTTGGACTCGTGGATCGGCGTACTGAAGCAGGAACCGAAATTCATCGTTTCGGTCATGGCGGACGTGAACAGGGCTTCAGACATGATACTCGACCATGTGGACAGGCAGCGGCTGGCACTGAACGAGCAACCTTACCTGGCCAAGAACGACCCGTTCGTTCCGCTTGACCCAAACGAGGAAGTGCCGTTCAGGAACGCGGCCATCGTCAAGACACGAGGCGGCGACTACGCCATCCGTGCCTCGTATGACGGCGTGGAACTGGGCCTGAAGAAGGTATCAAAAGGCACGGCCAGGACTTACTTCCAGCTTACGGACTACAAGGACAAGGCGGCCTTCCTGAACATGACGGCACGCAAGACATTCGGGCCGGAGATTGCCATGATGGGCAGGACGCAGGCTGCAAGCGCCAAGATGAGTATTTAATCCTAACTATAATACGATATGCCGGACTTCAAGGTAAACTTCAAGGAACTCAAAGCGCATGTCGGCGTGACCGATGTGGCCTACGCCCTCGGCTACCGCCTTGACCGCAAGGCCGGTGTGGGGCGTTACATCGAGCTGGTATTGGGTGACGGACGGGAGAAACGTGACACAATCATCGTCAGCCATCCCAATGACAGGGCCGCCCAGACTTTCTTCCGCCGGGACGGCTCCAAGGGGGATGTACTTACGCTTATCCGTGAGAATCTGGATGCCTTCCTCGTCACCGGCAAGGACGATTGGCAGAAGACGGCCAAGGTAATGGCACGCTTCGCCAATATGCCCGAACCGGAATACCATGAGGATTGGGAATACCTGAAATCTGTCAAGGCTGCATCAGTTTTTGATGCCTCACGCTATGAAGTGAGGCAAATAGATGTGGAGCGCATTCCTCAGATCTTCCGCCAGCGTGGAATATCCGATGAAACGGTCAGACAATTTGCCCCATTCGTTTTTCTCATACGGGACAGACGGAACGGGAATTTTGACGGCTATAACATCGGCTTTCCCTATACCGGCGCTGACGGTCTGGTAAAAGGTTACGAGATACGCGGTTACGGAGGCTACAAGTCGAAAGCCGCAGGCACGGACTCTTCTTCTTCGGCATGGGTGGCCGACCTTTCCGGCGGCAACCCGGAAGCCGTCAAAAGTGTGTTCTTCTGTGAGTCCGCCTTCGATGCGATGGCTTTCCACCAGATGAACAAGGGGCAACTGCACCCGGATGTGGCGTTGGTCTCCCTCGGAGGAACATTTTCCGACAACCAAATTATCGGAACAATGAACCGTTTCCCGAACGCCAAGGCTTTCGACTGTTTTGACAACGACATCGCCGGGCGCATCTACGGGCTTCGTATGATTGGCCTGCTGGAGGGCATCCCGATGAAAATCAGCAAGGCGGAGGGCGGCCTGCAAGTGGAAGCCGGGGGCAAAAGCTTCACCGTCAATCCGGTAAAGGCGTTGTCCTCACAGCTTGCCGCACATCTGCCCGTCCATTATCGCACCGGACAATGGTTGCCGCCCAAGGCGTTCAAGGACTGGAACGACTGCCTCTTAAACAAGCCGCTGGCTCCGGTTCTCGCCCCATGCAAGGAGGAACGCGACCGGAATCTGGCGGAACGGAGAAAGGGAAGCCTTAAAATGTAATGTAACATGGAACGTATATGAAAGCAATCAGACTGAAAATAGCTACTGGGGCATTTGTCCTGTGGCTGGCCGGAGGCAATGCCGTCCCGGCGTTCTCCCAACAGATAGACCCGGCTCTGACAGGCGCGGTGACGGCACAGACGCTGGAACTGAAGAGCCTGCACAACAAGCGCAGAAAGACGCAGGAGAAGATAATCGCCGCCGAAGCCGCCGTGACGGTCGCGCTCGACCGGGTACACAGCGTAGAGAATAAGATGCTGGAATATCTTTCCAACGCACAGGGGGCGGTGCAGAATCTCTACCAAATCAAACGAGCAGGGGAACTGGTGACGACCGAGATACCGCAGAACTGCAACCTGCTGCTCAAATCGGTGGGAAGTAACCTCAAGGGCACGGCGATAGCGGCCATCGTGTCGGACGAGCTGACGGACGCGGCCACGCAGATGGCGGCACTCTATCCGTTCATGAAACAGCTCGTGACTTCGGGCAGCTACGATGTGACAGGGGCTGACGGGAAGAACGAGAAGCACAAGGTCAACCTACTGGACTCTTCGGAACGCTACTACATCGCCAACGAGGTGGTGACAAGGCTCGAAGCTATCAACACCGACCTGTTCATCCTGGCTTGGCAGGTGCGCACGCTCTCGTGGAACGACCTATGGTTCTCGCTCGACCCGGAAGGATGGGCAAACGTAATGTCCGGAAAGAACATCATCGGCGGCATCGTGGCCGACTGGAAGCGTGGATTCAATTAGAAAACAATAAACTAATAAAAAAATGGAAACAGAAAAGAAAATCATCGGCCGCTGCCCCTTGTGCGGTGGCAACGTGGTTAAGACCTGCAAGGGATACCGCTGTGAGCATAACATTGGCGACAGCCCTTCTTGCATACTGAACATCAACGCCATCATCGGCAACCGCAAGATGGCGGATGCGGAGGTGGCGGTATTGTTGGAAAAACGCCGCATCCTGCTGGACGGCTTCGCCTCCAAGGAGGGCAAGGCTTTTCCGACCGTACTGGAACTGGCCGACGACGGCGACATCCTGATGCAGCCGATCATCGGCAGGTGTCCGCACTGCGGAGGGGAAATACGTGTGGGAAGCCGGGCGTTCAACTGCTCCAACTATGCCAACCAAAACGCGCCCTGCTCCTTTGCCATCTGGCGCAACATCGGCGGCCACCAGCTTACCTTGGAAGAAGCCGAGGAAATCTGCGAGAAAGGCATCACCTCTTTGGAACTGGAGATGTACCGTGAGGACGGCAGCATTTACCGCAAGCGGCTCGGCGTGTCGCCGGACAAACTTCAAATCGTGAAGATATGAAACCGGGAATGAAAATCTGGATAATACTCGTTTCCATCGTGTTGTTTTGGATCGGGGTATTCTGCTTTGTCTGCTGTGCGGACAACTTAGACGACCGCGCGGCAAACATGGCAGAAAAGGCATTGAGGGCATCGGTGCACAATCCCGAATCAATACGGATATTGGGCGTCAGCAAACCGGATTCCGTGTTCGGGCATACCTACATCACGCAGGAGGAGAAGATGGCCCTCTCCATGGCTATGGTTAAAATCAACAGGAAGGTGATGGAGGCTACGGACGGGCTGGAGGACTTCGACCCGGACGACAAGGATACAGCGGCTCTGATGGAGCGGCAGATGTCGGCCATGTCGAGCCTGAGGCGGCTGATGGATTTCAGCGGCCCGCTTGACGGGAGTCCGCAACCGTTCAGCGGCTGGAAGGTCAAGGTTGACTTCGAGGGTGTGGACGCGGACGGCCAGGGCTATCATTCTGAATACTGGTTCATCCTGGACAAGGAGGCGCAGTGCGTGGTGAAGTCGTTTGAAATACCCTTGCCGTAGGCTTCATAAGGAATTTGTTTCAAAATATGTGGGGAATCCCGGTGTCATTTCAATGTGGCATCGGGATTTTCCGTTTCCTGCCCTCATGGCATCCGGCTCCGTGGGTTTTCCGATACGAATTTACGGAGGGCGTGCCGTCTGCAAACGGCGCGGGCTTGGCTGTAGCGGAAAACGCACGGCAGCCTTCCGCGATTTGTGCCAAATCGGGTATTCCGTGTGTTTTCCGCCTGCCACGTTTGCATTGTGGCACTTCCGCCCTCCGTTCCCCTGTATCGTAAAAACATCCCGGAGCTGGAAGCCGCAAGGCTTCAAACAAAAGGGAAAAGATTAGAACTTCAAAAATTCAGGCATTATGGCAATAGAACTCATTGACAGAAAGGAAAGTGCAAGCTACAAGGGCAGTATTTATGAACTTACCTTGTTGTGGGACAGGGAAAGCATCCGCAAGTGCTTCTGCGGTATGCCACCGTTTTTTGCCCACATCCGCAAAGACGGGGCGAACTTCGCCACTATCGACTGCTATTCAAACGACAACGGACGGTTTGCGGTAAAGAAGTTCATGCCGTCTTTACTCGCAAGGCCGGACTGGCAGGTGCGTTTCGACAAGGACATCAACACCATACCGCTTTTGGAACTGCTGGCAGGTCTGCCGATTTAACCTGTATGGATTTATCAACAAAAAAGCAAGGAAATATGAAAGGAACAGAACATTTCAAGGAGATTATCAAGGGTTATCTTGACCAAAGGGCAAAAGAAGATGAACTTTTCCGTGCCAAGTATGAAACCACGACGCGCACCATGGACGATGTGGTGACGTTCATACTCAACGAAGTACAGAAGTCGGGCTGCTGCGGATTTGCTGACGATGAAATCTATTCAATGGCCGTCCACTGCATAGACGAGCCGGAACTTGAAATAGGCAAGCCGCAGTCCTGCAACGTAGTGGTCAACCATCATATGGAACTGACGGAAGAGGAAAAGGCGGAACAGAGGGCACTCGCGCTCAAACGTTACCAAGACGAGGAACTGCGCAAGTTGCAGGCACGCAACCATAAGCCGAAACCAGCAAAGGCACAAGAGGACAAACAACATCAACCGTCACTTTTTGACAATTTTTGAGCCATGAAACCAAGGAACAGATTTGAAAAGGCGGTGGCGGCTTCCAACATGAAGCTGTCAACCGTCAACCCCAAGACCATTGAATGGGCATTAGGAAATATCATTGTACATATCGCATTCCGCACGTCCGGCCATAACTGCACTTGCGGTGACTGCGGAGCGAAATTTAACCATAGGGGAAAAGGCAAGCTGGTATGCTGTCCCCATTGCGGACACCGCTTGCAGGTAAAGGACACGTTGAAGCGCAAGGAGGTACAGTCCGCCTACTTTTCTTCCCTTGAAGTGGCGGACGGACTACAGGTGCAGCGTGTGTTCCTGCTAAGAGCCGTATGCAGGAAAGGGATGAAGTTGGAAACGTCCTGCATGGAGGTGTGCCGCCTATGGCTCAATGCAGGGGGCAGGATGGCGGTAACATCAAGGGCGAGGACATTGGGCTGGTATGTGGACAGTTTCAATTGGTGTACAGGAATTGACTTGAAGCTTTTGTCTGAGGTGCATTGGGTGATTTCCGACACATACGTTTACCCACGTTACAAGGTACTTCCCGAACTGAGGCGCAACGGCATGAAAGGCAGGCTTCCCGATGACTGCCATCCGGCAAGGTTGATGAAAGCGTTGTTGACGGACAGCCGGATAGAGACGATGATGAAAGCCAAGGACTTGCAGGCCGTGGCTTACTTTGTGAGCCATCCGCTGGATTTGGACACGTGTTGGCAGTCGTACAAGGTGGCTGCCCGTCATCATTACCGCCCGTCAGACTACGGTCTGTGGTGCGATACTGTCCGTTTGTTGGAGCAATGCGGAAAGGACATCCACAACGCCAAGTATATATGTCCCCAAGACCTCAAAACCGCCCATGACTATTGGCTGGGCAAAAGGAACAAGGCGGAGGAGAAGCGCAGAGGTCTGGAACAGATAGCAAAAGCCAAGGCGAAAGAGGCGGACTTCTACAGGGAAAAGTCCCGTTACTTCGGGATTGTTATCAGCGACAATGATATTGAAATATCCGTGCTTGACTCTTTGGAGGCTTTCCAAGCCGAGGGAAGCAGCCTTCACCATTGCGTGTTCCAATGCGAATATTACGCAAAAAAGGATAGCGTTATCCTGTCGGCACACGACCGCCAAGGTAACCGCATCGAGACCGTGGAGTTCTCGTTGAGCCAAGGCAAGGTGGTACAGAGCCGAGGGTTGTGCAACTCCAACACGGAATACCACGACCGGATTGTAGGACTTGTAAACGCCAATGCCTACCGCTTCTTGGAGGCAAGGACACCGGCATAATTTCCTGATGAATGTTCTAACCCCGACTTTCGCCGTGAGGCGCAGGTCGGGGTATTTTCAAAATCGGGTTGCTTGCGCAACTTAATGAACCATACTAAGAATCTTATTAAAGTGTTGATTCTGAATAATCCAACACAAAAGTGATATTCCTGTTCTCATCCGAAGTGAATTTCCCAACACCGATAAGTTCCGGGAAATCTTTCGTCCAAAATGATACTTCAACTGTTGTGTTTGCTTGGATGTCAAGTTGCGAACAAAGTTTTTGCGCTTCTTTTTCACAAAGAGTGGTGAGGGCATCAAATCCGTCCCTAACTTTTCCACATTTAATTTGTTTTACTTCCATAATTGATGATTTTATTGTTTTACGAAATCTAATTTATACCCTAAAGCATTGGCTATTTTGGAAAGAATGTCCAAGCCTGTGGACACTTTGCCTTGTTCAATCCTGCTAAGATTTGCTGGATTTATCCCGGTTATAGCAGAAAGCTGGCGAGCCTCAATCCGTTTTTCTTCACGGATTTCCTTAATTCGTTTTCCTATTCTTTTTCTTTCATTATCATTGAACGTTCCGACTAATAATGGCTGTTCCAAATTATGCTTGGAGAACCACCATGCAAAAAGTCCCAGCAATTCGTCATATGGAGATATGTCAGAATGAACATTGAAAAGCTCATGAATTGCTTTTACGTAGTGTTCCTCTGCTTGTAATGGAAATGTCGAATTGAACAACAATATAGTTGTTTCCCCCGAATCATGAATCAGTCTAATTTCCGACTGTCCATTGGATTTTGATACAAAAGATAATCCTTGAACCATATTCTTTTCTTTTACGGAACAAAGATACAAGATAATTTTTAATTGGCAAATATGATAACCATAAATTATTTCTTTTGATTGTGGATTTGTATATGATTTAGGTATGACAAGGCTCAATATTTCATTTTTCAAGGTTGAACTTGTCTAACATGTCTCCTGAAATCGAAATTATAGCCTCAATAAGAATGACAGTTCCATCCTCCAATGCAATTTTCTTTTCAAAATCATCATATGCTCGTAATATTCCGGAAGTGCTTACATACCTACCTCCTTCCTTCTGGTTATCAGGAATAAAATAAGTGAATGTAAGATTGGGACGCTCACCGATGTGGTCAATGGCATAAGCCAGCCGCTTGGACAGTATCTCCTGTTCGTCCGATGACAATATCTGCTTTGGCGTGGTCTGCCGTGCGGTTTCAGCAATCGCCTCGTCATGGCCGGTCAAGGCGGCGAATGGCGCGAACTGGGCGGCACGGTTTATCATTGGCATCGGTTTCCGGGTCTTGGAAACGTGGTGCGGAAGATTGATGATGTCGTCATATTTACTCATGGTGGCCTCCTATCTGTTGGTTACGTTCCTTTTGGGTTGCTCCGTCCGCATAGTTCAAACCTTTAAGGATGGCGTTCTTGCCAAACTTCTTCTTTATCTGCAGCACGGCTTCCTGGCGGCGGCGTTCCCTGGCCAGCACCTCTTCTTCGGCTTTCCGTTCCTTTCCCAACTTCTCGTAATCGGTAAAAAGGTCGAGCTGTACCGCTTTATTGTTTGGTTGTATATTCGTCTCGTACACAAGATGGTTTGCCGACAGGGTAATACGGCGCACTAATAGATCACGATTTACAATGCGGTCAAACAATCCGCCAACTTTCTCCGTAAGGATTTTCCCGGAAGAGGTCGGTCGTTCCATGTTTACCGTTCCATGGGCATGAGCCGGGACTTGTCTGCCGTAGCGGTCGGTCGACACTTTGCCTTGATACTTTTCCCTGATATCTTTATCCGTCAGCGATTCGGTGTCGTAACCGACGGTCAGCACGAGCTGGTCGGTCACTAATTTCTTGTCCACCAGGTCAAGTGAAAGACTGTCCGCCATTTCCAGCACCACATTCCGGGCTTTGGCCGACGTGTATGGCGACTGGAGCACCTGTCCGCTGCTGATGGAGCTTGTCTCCGGACGATATGCCTTTATCATGTCCATTGTCACCGGCTCCCATCCCCAGGCATGGTCTATCAGCAGCTCCGCATTGACCCCGAACAGCTTATACAGCAAGTCCTCGCTCTCGATGGAACAGCGGGCGATGTCGCCCATTGTCTGGATACCATAGGCCGCCAGCCGTGCAGCAATTCCACGCCCCACGCGCCAAAAATCCGTGAGCGGAGTGTGTTCCCATAACTGGCGGCGGTAGGACATCTCGTCAAGCTCGGCTATACGCACGCCGTCACTGTCCGGCTTCATTTTCTTGGCTACAATATCCATCGCTATCTTGCAGAGGTAAAGGTTGGTACCGATGCCGGCAGTGGCGGTGATGCCTGTTTCTTTCAAGACCTCACGAATCATTTTCATAGCAAGCTCATGGGCAGTCATCCTATAGTTTTTGAGATATGCCGTTACATCTATAAACACCTCGTCTATAGAATAGACATGAATGTCCTCCGGCGCGATGTAATGCAGGTATATTTCATAGATGCGCGTGCTGTATTGGATGTAATGCGCCATACGAGGTTGCGCGACAAGATAGTCAACGGCAAGCTCCTTGTTTGCATCGAGTTCTTTCTTTGAGTGCGACGTTCCTGAATGTCCGCGCTGTCTGTTTACCTCACGAACCTTCTGTACGACTTCAAATAGTCTAGGTCTGCCTCCCAAACCATATGCTTTCAAGGCCGGGGACACGGCAAGGCAGATGGTCTTTTCCGTCCTTGTTGGGTCGGCCACGACAAGACACGTGTCGAGCGGGTCAAGCCCTCGCTCGACACATTCCACAGAAGCATAGAATGACTTTAAGTCTATCGCTATATATTGTCGTAAAGTGCCAGTTCCTTTTTTCATACATTCTCTTACCCTATTAGGAAGTTTATCATAGTCTCAAGATTAACTGTTGCGGTTGTAGAAATACGTAGTGGACATAATCCAAACTTCGTTAGTATTGTATCTTTGAGAACATCACGCGATTGTTGAGCTTCACTCTCTTTATGGAAATGCCAACCATCCACCTCTATTGTTTTAAGCGGTTGTTTGGTGAGAGAATTATATATTAAGAAGTCAACATGAGCGAGGGGACTTTCTGCGAATGCTTTTTCTTGCTCATCCAACATATTCCAGTCAGCAATCAGTCGCGATAAAGGATAATGGCATAAAACTTCAGTATTTTTCAGTCCAAGTTTGGATATGGATTGAACCAATATGTTATATAGCAGATTTTCTGACAAGTGTTCCGACACCACAGCATGGCTCTGCTCGTATGCCAACCGCTCTGCCGTATATTGCTTGTAAAGCAAATCGAATACAGAATGAAGTTTGCTCTCCTTTATTTCAAAGTTGTTATACTGGATATATGCGATAAGTTGAGCCAAATTCGTATTTTGTGGTATCTCGTTTCCGCTTGTCACGATACATAAGTGTTTCTTGGCCCGTGATATGGCTACATTCAGCAAATTGGGGTCATCAGAGAACTCTGTAGGAGCATTATCCACTATGCTCATGATGATGGTTTCACACTCACGCCCCTGATATTTATGTACCGTGCTGGCTATGTCTGAACCAAGTGTCTTGTTTATTTCTTCAGCTTGTACACGGTATGGCGTAATAATGCCGACACTGCCTTTACCGGCATATTCAGGCATGACTTCCTGCATTATAACATCAATTTCACGCTGGTTGAAATGCCCACGTGCATGGTTCCCTTTTACAGTCCGTATCACCTGCAGCACCTTATCCTCACTGTGGTCGACAGTCATAGTTATCAATTCGCCGTCATAAAACCGACCGTTGCAGAACTCGATGATTTTCGGATGACAGCGGTAATGCTCCCGAAGTAATGTCACAGGGGCATCCTTGAAAACTTCCACGCATGATTGCAGGAAACTGTGCGTAGCCGCATTATACCTGTCATCTACATTATATGTTGACTGGATGGCATTCAACGCTAATGCTTCTTCACGGCCAATCACATTTGGCAACTGTTTATCATCGCCCACAATGACTGCGTTCAAGGCACATGACAGAGCCAAAGCACCTGTTTTGATGTCGACCTGCGATGCTTCGTCCATTATCACGTAGTCAAAAACCATGTCTTTACTGATGCAGCTTTTGGACGAATAGGTCGTACTGAGTACAACTGGGTATTCTTCCAGAAATTCCTCGCTTCGCGGCTTGATGTCTTTAATGGTAAACTTTCTCCTTGTTGAGTTATTGTAATGCTTGGCCACCTTACTCTTCAATAGAGCAAGAGAAGATGAGCGCAAATCTTGTGTACATTGCTTAATGTCAATATCTTGAAGTGTTGCTTCAATAGAAGCAAGTTCGTGTTCAATTTCCGTCTTGCGTGAAATATAATATGCCGTTTCCAAACTCGTAATTACAAATGCAGGTTTACCTCCAAGAAATGAAAACATTTTCATCCCCAAGCTAAATGCCCATTTTATTCGGAACCAAAAGCCCGGTTTGCATCCCCTTTCTGTTATCATCTGATAAAGGTTGAGTAAGCTCATGAGCTTGGAAGAACTTTTGCTATCTAACCAGTCATTGTCAACGCATTCCTGTTGAAGTAGCTCATTGTATTTTGTTTCTTTTGACAGCGCATCATATTCCGCTTTCAACTGAGCCTGTCGCAGTTGAGCACCAAATCCTTGACTTACAGCACGGAGTGCTTCTAATGCCTTTTGTTTCACTGAGCCCTCTTCTATTGCCCATTCGTCCATAGTCGGGTAATCGGATTGGTTGGCAATGAACGCCTCTTTATTCTGCACACTACCCAACTTGGCGACGATGAAGCCAAGTCCTTCCGCACTTAGCTTCTCAGCCACATTGTCAACGGCTGAATTGTTGTTTGACACGACCAACACCGTCTTATTCCCCATCAGTAGGTTGGCAATAATGTTCAAAATGGTTTGTGTTTTGCCGGTTCCAGGAGGACCTTGTATGATACTGACTTGATGTGTCAATGCGGCTTCCACTGCTGCCTTCTGGCTTGCATTGCATCCGAAAGGATAGAATATTTGTTTCGGTTCTCGATAAGTCTGTAATTCTGTTTTGTCACCGAGATACTGCGCTAATGGCACATTGTCACGTTTCAAATCTACCAAGTCATATTGCTTCGAGAGAATGTTTTCCTCATCCTCTACCATCAGACCTGTTTCAGCAGCCAATTTGCGGAGATAATCCCATGTCGAAGCGCAGTTTTTATCAATCGGTGTGCGGGTTACATAGACTTCATTGCCTTCAAGATTTTCATAATAACCATTGGAATAAGTCACCCGGTAGAAAGTATGTCTGCCGCCTGTAAAGCGGAGCAGTTCGCTTACATTCGTTATATGCTTGTTCTTGATATATAATCCCTTCTCGCCAAGGTCTATTTTCTCCGGATGCGTCAAGTAAAGCAATCGTGAATGGTTGTAATTGAACACACGAGGAGAGGATAAGAACCGCACTGTCCAAAGTCCGTTTCTGTTCTCACTTATAGAAGCGACTTGTTCGGTGATAAACATTCGTTTGTCACCGCGTCGTTCCAAATCTACAATCATAAACTGCTTCGCATCCATTCTATCTTCTAAAATTCAACGATAAAGATTCTGTTATAATAACAAGTTTCTTACATGCACGTGATATTGCTACATAAAAATTTTTGGAGTCTTCAAATTTATTAGCGTCATAAACAATAACAGTATCAAATTCTAAGCCTTTAGTTAAAAGAGTTGTGCCAAAACATTTCCCTTCAATTTTTCTTCCCTGATGTCGTACTCTATTTTTAAACATTTTCATGGCTTCAAACATTGATATATTATTTGTTTGTGCCATATCTAAGCATCTCAAAATAGTGTTATAAAAGTTTCGATGATAGCATTTTACTTTCGGAAGTTTTGCTATAAATTTAATTACATTCTTCAAACTGAAATAAGTTATTTCCGACTCAAAGATTGAGTACAAGTCTTTTAGTTGAATTGATAGGAGTTTGTTGTCTTTCTCTCTTTCTACAATCCGATTTCCTTTTTTCTTAATCCATTTACTGATTTCGCTAATATTAAAATGCAGACTTTCTATTATATCGTAGAATCTCGCAATTTTGTGTATTTTCCTACCTTTATGACATTTCTCTAAAAAATCGTCTATATCTTTGGCACATTTGTAATACTCCGGGCTGTCAATAGCGTCAACTATTGAAAATTGATTATAAAAATCAACACGTTGTTTTATTTTTATTCTGTCATTCAAATCGCCTTTGAGATGAATTCGTCCATACTTATCAATGTCCTTATAAGATGGACATATCACAAGTAAATTGTTGGAATCACATTGACCAATTACATTTTGAAGAGATTTAAATTTTTCTTCCTCAGTGGAACATTGTATTACACAAACGCCATTTTGCGGATAACTTTTTAATTCTATCGTTTGATGTTTTTCCAAAGCATCCCTCAAATTATAAATGTATTCTCCTAAAAACAGATTACTTTCCTTCCATCTCCAAGGATATTTAAGCAGATCGAATCGTGAAAAGAACCCTAAATCTTTATTAAAATCAATCAATGGTGCACGTTCAAAAGAAAATATGCCTTGTAATGGGTCGCCTAACAAATGAAGAGGTAGGTCATACGCCAAATCCTTTATCATATAATGCTGGTCTATTGTGCAATCTTGATATTCATCGACAAAAACACCATCATAAGATAATTTAATTATAGTTTGGACAACTTTGGTCTGCAATAATTTACCGCATTTTTCAATAGCAACTGCAAAGTAGTTTTTTTCATCTTCTTCAGGCAGAGCGGACGAGCCCAAATAACTAAGGACATAACGTTGAGCAAAGCCTGTAATTGTTTCTAAATGATAACGCGATGAAGGAATGTTCTTTTTACGAAATTTACTTTTGAGTGAGGCAATACCTGCGTGAGTATGCGTCAAAACCAATTGACGCGACCCCTCAGGACATTGTAAAAGGCAATCAGCGATTGCTGTTGTTTTACCATGTCCGGCTGGTGCTATCAATAATCCTCTTTTACATTTGATAAATTCTCTCCAATCAATCATATAATGTCGCACCACTTTAATAAAGATTCAATATTTTGTTTCATTTTCTTATTGCTATCCATATCATTGTATGCCGCAATAAAAACAGAACCAAGAAATTCTCCTCCCGGAATATGCTTAAACCACTCTTTATTTTTAACTATTGATAATTTAATGATTTCTTCACGCATTTCATTTTGTGCTTTTTCATCTGTCGCTTCATCAAATTTTTTATAAAATTGTTCAGTTAAAATTATATGCGTATAAGGAAAATCTTTTTGTGGACAATTTATAATTTGTTCAATATAATTCCACGGTAAATCCATTATAAGCTGACGTTCAATGCAAGCTCCTTCTTCACATAGAAACATATCAATGCCCTTCTTTGTAGCTGCCTTTATAACTGGTTCAAGTTCTTTTGCGTTGTCATTATCAGCAAAAACACACGCATCATATCCCAAATCTTTCAACTTTACAGCATAAGAAAACATTTTGTTTCCACCGGCAGCATTCACAAGTACTACACCTTTAGCTGATAAATTTGTATGATATTTATCATAAATCCAAGAATCAAGATAACGCAGAAAGCCAAATTCTGTCTTACCCTCACAGCATATAATTTTTCTTGCAAACAAAGCTTGTGGGTTAGAACGCCTACAACCATTTAGTTCTTCATCAAGAACATATAACATATTTGCGTTCTTGTTTACAATAAATAAATTATGCCATTCAGCTTCTACAACAACATTTAAAGAGTGTGTAGTAATAAAGATCTGACCAGACCTTGTCGAATTTAAGATTCTAACCAATGTTATTATCCTATCTGGTTCAAGCCCTTGCTCTATTTCATCAATTAAGACTATGCCTCCTTGTTTTGTCATTTCAGATTGTATGGCAATAGACATAAGTCTTTTGCTCCCTTTCCCATGAAGACGATATGGCAGCGAATCGTCATGTAAGGCAATGCTATTTCCTGTATAAGGATTTTCCTTAATGTCTAATTGAGCACATAAATCTGTTACATTCAGTCCCAATTTTTCAGCAGTCTGTTTAAGCTCCTCTAAAGGCTCATTCAACGGTTGTAATAAATCATTGTCAGATGCAGAAGAAGCTATCGAGCGTATTAACTCAGACCTTACACGTTCTATGGTTACATTTCTATTTTTTGCCAGTTTCGTTTTTGTCAGTGCATATAATGGAGATTGTCTGTTGTAAGCAAACTGGTTATCAGTATAGTCTGTGATAAAATTTACAGCAATTAAGGCCCTGTCTGCACCGGAAATCGGTTTGTCATCATTATCCGAACCTTCACGTGCTTTTACAACCCAATGTGGTTCTAAAGTTTCATCAACAGTCAGTTTTATTATTATAGACAGTTCTTCTTGCCGGCCATCTTCATTAAAATCATTCTGTATGTAAAGGCCATATTTTGATTCTGTCAGTAATTCTGTTGGCAATTCTTTCAATGTCGCTTCTATTTCAATGGAATTAGCAGTGTCTTGATTATAAAAATCAAGGTCACTAAATGTCATATTCCATGACGGAGACAACACAGCATAGATTGCAGATAAAATCGTACTTTTACCTGAATCACCTCGACCGATAAGTACAATAAACTTCTCATTGCCAAAGTCGTGGCTCAATTCTTTTATTCCACGATAATTCTTTATTGAAAGTTTTGTTATGTGACTCATTTGCGTATTATCTAAATAATGTAAGTCCTTGCATGATAGCACCTCCAATCTGAGCAAGTTGAGATGCTTTTTCTACAAACTTAGGCGCAAGTTGTTTTGAGAGAAGGTCAAGTTCCATCCCTAATTTTTCAATGTTATTTCTTAAAAGTTCCTCTTCGGCAGTAAATCCGCCATGTCTATATAAGTCCATGGCTTTTATTTGAATGTCTATACAGGCTTTGTTACCAACATAATCTGTTTTCTTGATAAGTCCAAGTTCTTCAAATTGATTCAATATAATCTTTATGTATTCTGGAGGAAAACCGTATTTTATTTTGCTATCTTCGTAATTAAAATCAAAAGAAAGATTGTCAGCAGATAATAAATCTGCCAATACTTTATCCTTTATCTGTGGTGTTATTGTTAGCATATTTAGTTGTTTTAATTATCAAATCCAAATTTATTCCAGGCTTCCAGTACGAGGCGTTTAGTGCGGTATTCACCGTACTGACGTATTTCGTTGTCGCGAAGGACGCGGAATGTTTCGTTTATGCACCCTTTGCCACACACATCTTCGGGGGCAAGAATGTAGTGTAATTCCTCAGTTGTGAGGCCGTAGAGATGTGCAAAGATAGCATCAAGCTCGGCTTGTGCCACGGCGCGACGCTCTTCATTGTAGATATAAGGTTGCATATCATTGAAATCGGGCATGGCAAGTTTGTTGCTATCAAAATTAAGATTGTTACATTCGGCTAAACGGACTAATAGGTCTGTACGAATGTCATCTGTCATTTCCTCATCATGCCACAGTTCGCACATCCAGCCATCAAGGTCATGATTAAAATAACAGAGTTCTGCTACACGTTCAATAATGTCAGGTTTTATTGCATCAGGAATTTGGTCGAACGTAAGAACTGGGAATTGTTTAACAAAATAGGTACTCATATTTGTTCCTCCTACTTTTTGTCTTACAATATAATCAAAAACAAGGGAGGAAAGCGTGGCTGTGAATACAGTCACGGGCATAGCTCCACAATCGGCGAAGACGACTGTGGAGCTATTCCCGACGCCACAGGCGTCGGGAATAGGCGTACAAATGAACGAACGTTCATTTGTTGCGTTAGTTAGTCCGCGATATATCATAAACCACCTATGTTCCCATTTCCAAACCACATTTCCGTCCTTGTCTGTTTTTATCAAGCGGTTACCGACCTCAGAGAGTGGAATCCAGTACCACGGCATAATTGACGAATTTGGGTCAGCCAATTCCGTCAATGGCGGTGTGGATATGGAATTGGGGCGTTCAACTGATGTAGGCCATGTTCCATAATGGTGATTATAGTGCCAAATCATTTTCCCCTCATAGAGTGGCACGTATGTTTCGCCTTCCAACACGAAGTTGGGTGCTTTATACACAGCCCCAGCTTCCGTCAGTTGTGCATAAGTGCGGAAAAGATGTGAATCGCCAGACATGTGAAACATACTGCCAAACTTGATTTTCCACGGATTTTCATCTGTCACATCATTCATCAGCACTTGGCAGCGATGATAAATCTTAGTGGTAAGCCGAGCATCACGACTTGTACGGAACACCGGGCAAGTCTTTGTATTGGGGTTGAGAAGAGCAAAATCATCGGTACGCAGAGTATAGATGCGATTGGGGTCGAGCAGATGGTCAATTCTTCTTAAATAAAAACCACATGACACAATTCTCGAATCATCTTGATTCTTTCCACAAATCAATAAACAAAATTTAAAACTATGATGTATAGGGAAGAGCTTTTCTTCATTCTCAAAGCTATAAAGACATTGTAAGCGATTTTCGTCCACAAGTTTGGAGAAGAATACTTTATTGCTGTCATTCACGGCAATTCCAGTTGGCAAAACTAATCCCCATGCCTCCTTACTAAACGAAAGACATAGTTCGGCAAACATCGGATAGAGGTCTATGTCGCCTATAGCCGTTAGTTTGAACCGCCCCGAGAAACGTACATAACGGCTCATAGCTTCAGAAGCTTGCTGTGCTTGTTGATATTCTTCGAATAAATCAGGGTCAGTTTCTGGCAACATAGCAATGGCACGTTTGCGCTGTGCTGCCGTTCCGGCATTTACAATGTCACTTCGTCCATGATTTTCAAACCATTTCTTGTCCTCCACTTTTATCTTATCCCATGGCGGATTGCCGCACATCACGTCAAATCCACCATCATAGGCAAACACTTCGGGAAATTCCACGCACCAGTGGAAATAACGGTGAGCAACGGCAGAGTCTGTCGCTTCACAGCGCAACGTGTCAGGCAAATGCTGTGCGTCCGGCTCATCATCAGGGTCGTCAAGGTATTTGATTTCTTGCAGAGCCTGATAGACGGTGCGTGTATAAGGTATGTTGAAAGCCGTGAATTTGCCCGTTTCATCCACGTGGCTCTCTATGTCGGAGGACGTGAACTGCTTGTAGAAAGAGTAGGTGTAAATATCGCAAGCCAGCCGCAGACATTCCACACGGGGAGAACGCATAAGGTCTTCCCAGCGGTGCTGTTTAATGACTTGTTGCTCCAGCGTATCTTCGGGCAAGGCGGCAATTTCACGCACTTTGTTGGCAAGTCCCACCTGCTCGCTGTCGATGCTCTGCATGGTGAAATCGCTGGTAAAAAGCGATACATTCATGCCTTGTTTTTGTCCGTTTTGTACAAGCTGAACATCATCCAGCGCTTTCTTGTTCAGGGTTATCACCTGCTTCTTCACTTCTTTATCATCGGCCGAAAAAGCCTCTTTGGGCACACCATCAAGCAGTGTGTCAAGGTCTGCTACACCCACTACTGAATTACCGCAACGGATGTGATAGTCGAGGAAAGACAACGGTTTGCCGGCGCAATATCCCTCAATCCATAAAACAACCTTGCACAACTCTACAGCATCAGGATTGTAATCTACGGCATAGACACATTTCTGTATGACTTCGCGCAGAGCCTGACGGTAGTCGAGCGAGGCCGGATTGTCCTCTCCAGTCCGTAGCATACAGACATACCAAGCTATGGTACGGGCCATAGCCAGCACGATGTGCCCCGAACCGCTTGCAGCATCACATACTTTCATGGAAAGTAGAGAGCGCACTTTTTCCTCAGTGTTCTTGCATTTGGCAATGCGTTCCTTAATGACCGGCTCAAGCGTGGTGCGGATAAGATTCTGCACAAGGTCAGGCCGGGTGTAATAACTCGATGTACTCTGGCGGTCGAGACCACCCACAAAGCCAAACTGCCAGTCGGCCGGAGCTGTACCGGACTGCACAAAGGGACGCATTTCAAGTATGCCCTCATAAACCGAGCCAAACTCTTCAACATCCAGCGATGAATAATTGATTTTTACAGGTTGTCCGTTTTCATCCATGAACTTATTTAACGCATCGAATGCCTCAAGCAGGTCTTTGTTGCTGATTGTACAAGATTTGAGATAATGAAGCGTATCGCCGTCGAACAACATTCCTCCCAAAGGCTTTATACCAAGCCTCTCACCAAAATTTCCGGTTTCAAACAGGCGGAATGTGTCAACCAGCCCAAGCCAAAGGTCTGCATATTGCCGCTGACGCAAATAACGAAGCTCCGACAAGTGACGCAACCGCGAGGCAGCATAGTTTTTCTTATATATTTCCTGCCAACGACATATTTTGGCATAGTCAGGGTCGTCAGGCGAATCTGGCAGTTGATAGACAAGTCCCCTGTCCTCAATAATGAAAAGGAAAAGCAGACGGTAGATGAAGTGTATGAGTTCCTTATTGAATGCTGCATCAGAGAGTTTGCCTTCTGTAAGGTCGGCTCTTAACACGTCATTGCCTGTACCAGCAGTACGCAGGGCGGCATTACCCATGACTTCCATAGCACGCTGCACAGCTTTTGACAAACCTTCACGGATGCGGTTGCCACTCTCTATGCTCATATTGAACCATCGTTCCATGACACACGGCTCATCACCGCCTGTCCGGAAGCGCGATGCGTGAAGCATACGGAACATCAGGCAAAACTCGCTGTACTTGTCTTCTTCAAGCATACGGCGCAGGTCGAACTCTATGTAGGTCAGTTTAACCAGTTGGCCGGAATTACGGATAAGACGTAAAGTCACACCATTGCTGATTATGCCATACACGTTTTCGGTGGCATTAAGGTATTCAAGCATGGTGGCGTGCGGCGAACGACGGCGACGCGCTCCTTTTGCACGGTAGTCGAGTGAGCATTTGTCGAGAGTTTCAAGGCCATTTTCTCCAATAATCTTATCGCCGACAACAATGACGGGCATATTGCCGAGGTCGGGACACAGATAACTTATCTCGAATGACGACCCGGCCACGTTTAGGTTGCCGTTCTGACGGTTGAACGTATAGCCTAAATTTTGAAGCAATCTTTCAATAAGGTCTCGCGAACGGCGTGTTCCGTACGGGTCATTGACACCAGAACGTTCGTTGAAGAAACGCCAATCATTACGCAGACTGCTCCACACGTAGTCGATAGCGGCGGAAGTGGATATGTCAAGACCAAAATCCTGTTGACGGTTGCCCAACAGGTTTGTGTCACGTTCAATGTTATGCAGAATATCATCGGACAACAAATGGCCGTATATGTGAATGCTGGTATAATCCATTTCAGTTGTTTTTATAGTTTTACATCAGTTGGTGTGGCTTGGAACAAACAGATATGCCGCAATGACATCCATAGGCAACACTGGTTCCACCACCTGATATTCGGTTGAGTTGATATATGAACGGTATTTGGCAAATGCCTCTACAAGATGGTTGGCACGCTCAAGGGCTATCTGATCAGTATGCAAACGCAACTCATTCTCATCATTTATCCAACGTATGGCATTGGTAAAAAGTAACTTTTGTGCGGTGAGGTCTATATTACCGGATGCCTTTGCATTGAGGAACAAGTTACAGGCTTCATCTTGCGACAGAAAATCGTGATTGTCTATACGCCCTCGATAGCCCAAGAATATCATTTCTTCGCCAACCAATTCGCGGTCAATGATTTTCTTGTCACGTATGACACTACGCACACGCATGAGAAGAACTGTTGTATTTTTTGATACCGCCGAAGTTTCCATAACCATAGCACGACAAGCGGCCAATTCACCACCATTGACAGAATCATTTACCACTGCGCGACTGAGGTCTTCCACAAAAACGTGGTTACGCCCGATATACATGTAATGCTTAGGAGTGGGTGATGCAAAGGAAATGTGTACCATGCCAGACTTATTTACGTTATCCTTGAAATAGTGCCGCAGTTGGGGAGGAAGCTCCAACAAGTTGAAGGAATAGCACAAGGGTGCATCAGTCTTGACATTCACGTTTGCATTGAACAGTTCCTGCACTACAAAGTCGCGAGTGTCGTCAACTCCACCAATAACGGCCTTCGCTTCATTGAGCGTGGCAGTAAGCCTTGTCGGATCCATCTGTTTGTTGTTATGTGCAAAATAGGTGTGCGACATCTTCTCGTTTTCTTCCATGCGTTTCAACTGCATCTCCCGTTCTTCTTCCTCTTGCTTCAACCATTCTGGATCTTCGTCAAATAGAGAAAGCTGCATATAGTCTGTGCGTGTAGGTGCCTTTGCCTCGAATATGCGTTTCATGATTGTTTCCATCAGGGTGGCATCATTATCGGCTATGGGCAGATAAACACCTAATTTACGGCGTATTTCCTCCTGTTTTTTATAAAGTACGTTGAGCACAATGTCATCAACCGGGTTGTTTTTTGAATGTAAAGTGGAAATAAGTACAGTCGGTGAAGTTTGCCCGAAACGGTCTATACGTCCGTTACGTTGTTCCAATCGGTTCGGGTTCCACGGTAAGTCGTAATGTATTACTGCCTCAAAACCTTGTTGTAGATTTACACCCTCGGAAAGACAGTCGGTACAAACGAGTACATGGGCATCGGTGCGTGTCAGTTCGTCAATCTTCATCTTGCGCTCCTCATCAGCCAGTCGGCTGGTAACGACTTCCACTGTTACTTTCTTATATTTTCGGTCATCGACAAGGTGCGTGCTTATGTATCGACCTACATAATCCGCAGTTTGTATATATTGGCAGAACACAATAGGATTCATGCCACTTGCCAACGAGAATTTCACTATTTCAAGAGCCTGACGCACCTTTTCATCACTGTCGGTAGCCTTGATTTCATTCAAAGTCTTGATAAAGTCTCGGAATTTACGACGGTCAGCATTATCGACTTGTTCCAGAGCTTCCGGTACGACATCATCTCCTGTAAGCAAATCTTTCAATGGGTCATTGAATACATAAATCTTCTCGTCCGTATCATCCGTATTCTGTTCCGACGCATCTGAACGTTTGTCTATCTTGTTCTGTAACATGCTAATGCCGGCATCTGGACTCGACATTACACCGCGCATCAGGGCTAACAAATCCCAATAAATGTAACGCTGCTTACGTCGGTCGGCAGAACTTGCATTCCGAATACCATTCTTTACATATTCTATAAGGTCGGCAAGCAGGTCTCTATAAACAGGTTTATAGGTATAATCGTCATTATCTATCTGTACCCGTTCAGGAAAAACCACCTCACCACCAAGATAATGCTTGATGTCAGCACGACGGCGCTGTACAAAATCTGTCTCTTATACACATCTGACGCTGCCGACGAAGCTAG
>ENA-UAML01000008-UAML01000008.1-human-gut-metagenome-genome-assembly--contig:-NODE-8-length-96210-cov-10.447455_pt1 | contig 96210 bp, 70 predicted proteins | sample MGYA00244211_ERZ654495 | MGnify/ENA primary metagenome ERZ654495 (study PRJEB26926, sample SAMN06164685) | human gut metagenome | biome: ENVO:00009003; feature: ENVO:2100002; material: ENVO:00002003... | reverse complement strand
TCTAGCTTCGTCGGCAGCGTCAGATGTGTATAAGAGACAGATCAATCTATATACAATGAAAAAGTTGACAACCTAGTATGTCAGTGGCATCCTCGGAATATTTGTACATTAAATAATTCCCTTCGCTTAACAAATAAAATTGGTGATATTGTAAATGCTTTTATGCTTTATAGAGATAAAAACAAAAATACACAAGAAGCATATCAGGTGAAAGGAATTAGATTTTCAAAGAAAACTATACCACCTTATTTGATATTATTTGATAAAGGAAGCATTTATAAGATTAGGAGTTGTTTTGTCTCTCTTATTAAAAAGTACGAATTGGAAAATACTAAAGAAGGAAAAGAATATGGTTTTCACATAATAGGATGGAATGCTAAGAAAACGAATAATTTGCATAAAATGCATTTAGAAGACTATTTCGGATTTCGTAATTCAAACAGTGGGAAAAACAACTTTACTTGTTTGGCTGAATATATTCAATGCAGTGAAAATACGTTTAGGTCTATTCGCAAATCTATTCTTAAATCATTTTGTCACATTCTATATATAGCAAATAAGTATGATGAAAAAGGGCGTTTGTTCTCTATTTCTTCTATGAATGAACAAATTAAAAATTATAATAATGGGGAAATTATGAATGATTACTTGCATTGTCTGTATAATGTCTCAAAAAAAATAATTTCTAAAGATTATGCATCTGCGTATATCTCGATTAAATCTTTTATTTTTGAGAAATTTTTAACCTGTTTTAGGATAACTCTCAATGATACTATTCGCATGTTTATTGGAACAGAGTTTGTTGAAGACCCTCAAAATAAAAAAACTAAGAGAGTAGAATCCCAAGAACCTCATATAGATATATCTACCGTACACTCGGTGAAGGGAACTACACATTGTGCCACTATGTATATCGAGACTTTTTATGAAGGAGAATATGAATCAGGTCATCTTTTCAAGATAAAAAAGAAAGCGACCAAAAAGCGACCAATTGAATACTATAAAAATCCTTTGTTAAATGAAAAAGTAGATTCTGAAAAATTAGGTGTCTATGCAAAGCAAGCCATCAGGATGATGTACGTTGGTTTTTCTCGTCCTACTCATCTTCTTTGTTATGCGACATGGAAATCAAATTGGAATGATACAACCTTACAAAAAATGAAAGATATCGGTTGGGAAATTGAAGACTTAACAATTTAAGAGTGTTGTAAAGTAAAAAAATATTGCTGTAATAAAGAATAGGTTTTTGCACAATATTATTCTAATTTTACATACCACAGAATACACATTATCTCATTTTATAAGCCATCTGCATCTTCATGTGGGTGGCTTTCTGTTTCTGTGCATTTTTATCTTCACAACCTTATGATACGATGATGATGCCCTTATGTTGAGAGGCATAAGTGAAAAAATCTAATAATGGAATTTATCATTATAGATGCTGATAATCAACACATATCGTTTATGATTCTTATGACCTGCTGATGTTTCTTTATGTGGTATTTGTCACTCATAAATCAGTATTGGGATTTGCTGTTACTTTGCGGCAGAATCAACTGATAACGATATGGAAGACAAGAACATTACATTTGAAGATTTGCCCAAGGCAATGTCGTGGATGATGGACAAGCTCAATAAGCTTGATTCCAAAATTGACGGTTTGAACAACATGCCACAAGTGCGGCCTGCCGACCAGTGGATGAACCTTAAAGAGCTGTGTGAATACTTGCCCAGCCATCCGGCGGAACAAACCGTTTACGGATGGACGAGTTGCCATCAGATTCCGTTTCATAAAAGGGGCAAACGTATCATGTTCCTCAAATCGGAGATTGACGCATGGCTTCATGACGGCAAACGAAAATCGCAAAAGAAACTGGCGGATGAAGCCGCCCAATTCATCAATGCCAAACGAAACAGACCGTTCTAATGGATTCACTTGACTTGTGCAACAGCATCAGAATGGAGTTTGAGGGTGTCATTGAGAACAAGATACCTTTGGACGTGTTTCCTGCAAAACTGCAGGACATGGTTCTGGCGTTGGCACGGCAAGAGAACTATTCCATTGAATACACGATGGCCTCCCTTATTGCAGCAGCATCAACGGCTATCGGCAATGCGGTCAACATCCGCATTCGTGGCGGCTGGGTTAGCAGCCCAATCTTATACATGATATTGGTCGGACGGCCAGGCATGGGTAAGACACCGCCGCTTGACTTTGCTTTCCGCCCTATCCGAAAACATGATGCCAAGGTCATTAAGCAATTCAAGATAGATATGGAAAGCTACAATTCTATATTGGAAAGTCAGAAGGGCAAGAAAGATGAAAGGCCCTCATTGCCGCCCAAGCCGATTTTGAAGCGGACAATCATTTCGGACTTCACCCCTGAAGCTCTTATTCGTGCGCTTAATGACAATCCAAGAGGAGTGACCGTGTATGTAGATGAAATAATGGGAATGTTCAACGCCGTGAACCAATATAGCAAGGGGCAACTGATAGAACAGCTTTTAACGGCTTTCAGTGGCAAGCCTCTTGATGTGTCAAGGTGCAGTATGCCGATACCCATTCACATTGAACGTCCTTTTATAAACATAGTCGGTACGATGCAGACAACTCGTGTGCATGAACTGGTAGATAAAGGGTACAAGGACAATGGCTTGTTAGATAGGATAATTTTCGTTTATCCCTCATCGCAGGAAATATCAGACTGGCAAATGGATGAAGAGTCCACATCCTCATCGTTTGAGAAATATTCTGCCTTGTGGGAGGATGTAATCAATCGTATTTGCGAGATTTCTTTTATAACGGAAGAGAACAACGAATATGCTTTACAAAGCGTACTGAACTTTTCTATAGAGGCTGGTGCCTATTTCACCAACTGGCGCAATGACTTAATCCATAAGATAAACCAAATCAAAGATGATAGTATGGTTGATAGCCGGGTAATGAAAACACCCATAATTGCGGCACGGCTGGCTTTAGTATTCCAGATACTCCGATGGGCTTGTGGCGAAGTACACAAGGATTTCGTGGATATAGACTCCATTAAATCGGCCATCAGACTAAGTTCTTATTTTGAAGACTGTTATTCAAACATACAAAAATTCATGTTAATGGAAAGTATAGAACCGCAAAAGAAAGAATTGCTTAACAGTGTGCCTACCGTGTTTTCTACCGCCGAGGCCATTCAAGCCGGAAAAGAAGTTGGCCTTTCCGAAAGGTGTGTAATGTATATGTTGGTTAATCTTACAACAAGTAAGGTCATCAAGAAAATCAAGAGGGGAGAATATGAGAAACTGCAATAACCTACACTGTTTGCACCTTGCAGTATTTGCAGTTTGCAGTTCAGAGGGCATGTGTAATCTGCAAACTGCAACAACTGCAAACTGCACGAGCTGCATCTACAAAAAGGAAGAACCATGACTGAATACAGATTTACGCTTCAAAAATACAAGCGAGGATCCAAACTGACTTGCCCTAAATGCGGAAGAAAGCAATGTTTCGTCAAGTATGTTGATACGGAAGGGCAGATTGTGTTTCCCGATTATGTGGGCAGGTGCGACCATGAACATTCGTGCCAATATCATTACAAGCCATCGGACTATTTCAAAGACAATCCCATTGAATTGGAAGAAAGAAAGTCGTGGAAGCCACAGACAAAAGTTGTGCAACCAAAACCCACAGACTACATTGACAGCAACATCATGCGTCGTTCACTAACCAACTATGAAAAGAATCCCTTATTCTCTTTCTTTACAGGGATGTTTGGCAAAAAAGAAGCCTCTCGGCTGTTCCAATTATACCATGTCGGGACATCCAAGAAATGGGGAGGTTCCACTGTGTTCTGGCAGATTGACCGACAAGGAAGAGTGCGAGCAGGAAAGATTATGCTGTATAATCCGGCGACAGGACATCGGGTAAAAGAACCGAGAAGCTATGTGAGTTGGGTGCATACGGAATTGGGACTTGAGCACTTCAACATGAAGCAATGCTTGTTTGGCGAACATCTGTTGACCGACTTTCCGACAAAAGCGGTTGCCATTGTGGAGAGCGAGAAATCCGCTTTAGTGGCCAGCCACTTCATGCCTGATTTTGTATGGCTGGCTACCGGAGGAATACACGGCTGTTTTAAGGCTGACGCCATTGCCGTGTTGAAGAACCGAGCGGTAATCCTCTGTCCTGATTTGGGTGCAAAAAAGATTTGGCAAGAGAAAGTGCAGTTACTTTCTTCTGTTTGCTCGAAGGTGGTTTTCAGTGATAAGCTGGAGCAATGTGCGACAAACGAACAAAGGGAAAAGGGATTAGACATAGCTGACTTCCTGCTGCTGACAGACACACCCATGATGACGCTTCAAAAGATGATAAAGCGTTGCCCGAGTTTGCAAATGCTCGTTGACCAATTTCAGTTAGAGTTAGTTGAACAATAAATAGAAATTAAGATGAAGAAAGACATTTATTATTGCATTGTGCTATCCAGTAGCCAGCTTGATTTTCTGGCAGGAAGCAAGTACGGTATCGACCGAATGAAAGTTTTGAAATGCCTCATTGACGTTACGGTCATCAAAGAGACAAAGTGCGAGAAGAAAGGTTTTGCCATTACACTACATATCGGGCAAGCTGCCCTTTCGGAAGTGGAATTGGCCACCCGCTTAGGCTATGACAAGAAGACCGTTTCGAGGCTGCTTGACAAGATGGCCGAGTTGGGGATTGTCACATCCGAACAGACCAACCGCACAAGCATACACACTGTGCATTGTGTGTCGGCATGGTATGCGGACAATCAAAAGATACTCAATCCGCATTATGTGAGCGTGAAAGAGCGGCACCACTGTGCCGGAGAGATTGGCGACAATGATATAGATAAAGATGGTATCGCTGCCGATGTGTCAAATGATGGAATTGAAAAGTCGGTCACTTCCGCCTGTTGTAACAGTGGACAGCCGTCTTTATCCCTTACTTCGGACAATAATGCTCATGACGGAGACGGAGCGTGAAACCTGATGAAACCGAGACTTTTGCGAAATGCCGTGTATTGGCTTTCAAAAGATGGCTTTTTACAATGCAAAACATGGTCTTTCACGCTTCAATTCGTGGCCTTTTGAAAAGCATTGGTTTATGGTGGATTTGGGGCTTGTACTAACAATGCTGTCGAAAGCAGTTTTTTGAAGAATGAATGTGGCGGAGTACGTTTGTTTTAGACGTTTATAAAGACTTCGGACAGGCCGTACACCCTGCGGGTCATGGTATATCCAAAGTTCGTGTCAGGACTGTTACAAGAATTGCCTATGTCGCACAAAACCGCTCCGCGCTTTCATACCACATAAGCCGTTACAGCCGCTCGCAAGCTCGCACTAGGTTGACCAGTTTTATTTTATCGTATCACCTTATTATAAATCATTAGATATGACCACAATGGAAGAAAACAAGGACGAAAAGGAAGAGGCTATAAAGCGCACAAAGCGGCTGGAAGCCAGAGTAACCGAAAAGGAATATGTAAAGGCTGTGGAACTTGCCGAAACCTGCGGTCTGTCATTGAGCAATTACATCCGTAAATGCGCTTTGGGGCAGCGACCGAGGCGACGGCTGACTGAAAAGGAAGTGGAAGCTCTTTGCAGTCTGTCCGATGCACGGGGCGACCTCATGCGTATAGCTACAGCCGTCAAGTCCATACAGAGTAGCAAGCGGGCACAATACTTCGCAGATACCCGTTTTGTTGAACAATGGATGCGTGCCGTCGTTCCACTTATAGCACGTTGGAATGAAATTCAGGAATACATCACCCAATAAATACGCAGCCAAATGATAGCAAAAGCGGCCACCATCAGCCACGGCGGAAATGCCATCCGCTATTCGGTCAACAAGGACAAGGCCGAGATAGTGAAAGTGAACTTCTTGCCCGATGACATATCGGCTGAAGCCATGTACCAACGCATGGTGCTCAAACAAAAGGAATATGCCAGCACAATCAACAAGGGCAGACCTCTTAAACGTAACGTGATAAGAATGGAAATATCCCCCACTAAGGATGAATCCGCAGGTTGGACGCTGGACGATTGGGGAAGATTGGCAAACGAGTACATCCAAGTATTCGATTCTATTGACCTGTCGAAAAAGGCTAAACGTGCCTGTGCAAAATCCACCAACGTAAAGAACAGCCAGTATGTTGTTGCTCTCCACCATGATGCAAAGAGTGGCATACCCCATCTGCACATAGACGTAAACCGTGTGGACATGGACGGCAAAGTCAACGACGACCACTTGATAGCGGAACGGGCGATGTCGGCTGCGTACATTATCAATGAACGGCGAGGATGGGTACAGCCGGAGGACATATACGAGAAGCGTAAGCAGGAGATAACTGACACTTGCATGGATGTACTCCGTTCCTTGTCGAATTTCAGTTGGTCAGGCTACGAAGCCGGACTGAAAGCGCATGGCTACGGCATACACTTGCAAGAGGATGATAAGGGGAATGTACGAGGTTATTCTGTACTTTTGGGCAACTCCAGTTATAAATCCTCCATTCTCGGTAAAGGGCGACACCTCATGCCGTCAAAGATAGAAGTGACATGGGCGAGGCTTCATGGAGAGCGAAAATCTTTGGTAAATTCAACTGTCGAGCAAGAAAAACGGACAGCTACTGTGCAGCCAAACAAGCCACAGGGCGACCTATCGGCTCTAGTATTCAGGCACTACGACATCTCCACAGATGAATACCACCAATACCATGTGACTATATCGGAGGAAGCGGACGAAATCATCCGTAAGGAGTGTTCCGTATTAGACGATAATCCCTTTGCAACCATAGAAGATGTGCGGAAAACCGCCCTGCTCCTTTTCGCTAAATACCTTGACGGTGCAACAAGCATGGCTACATCCAGTGGCGGCGAAGGTTCTGACATGAGCGGTTGGGGAAAAGATAAAGATGAGGACGAACGTGAATGGGCAAGGCGTTGCGCTCAAATGGCCAACTGTCTTTGCAAACGCAGGCGAGGTTTACACAGATAATTGTTTCACTCAAAATCTAAATGAATATGGGAATAGGAAAAGGAAAATCCGACAAAATAAACATTGATAGCCTTATAGGAGGAACTGGCAATGAAAACGAGGCATTGCAGGTAGAACGCAACCTTACTGATAAGATAGCGGAACTGAAACAAACGACCGCTGCACTCAATGCCTCTATTGACCGTATGGAAAGCATTGTTTCAAAATTCAATTCTTCTGTTCAAGAAATGCAGGCGAAGAAAATCGGTGCACAAGTACATCCTCAAACCCTAAAATCCTTGAATAACATTTGTACGAACTTTGTCGTGGAAGTTGGTCGGCAGCTTATGGCTCATCGTGACAAACAGCTTGAGCTGCAAATGGAACATGAAAAGCGGATTGCTCGTATGCTTGAAAAGAGTAAAGGAGTATGGCTTTCAGGCAAATGGGTGAAAATCCTGTTTGCCTGCTTCCTTTTGTACAATGCCGTTGTCATACTTTATGTGCATATTAAGACATAAAAATCCAATAATTCATTTCGATAAATGATAATTTAGCGATGCCTGACCATTCATCAACAAGGGAAGAAGCTCGTCACGCTGCTTAGTCAAGTTCATAATCTCTTGGCTATTCCTTACTATTGTATCAAATATTGGGCATAGCCTTTTTTCTAATTCATTTGCAATATCAACATTTTGAGGCAATGCAATGGTACTTTGTTTCAAATGGTCTTGGGTGATATGTCCCATTGTTGTCTTTCGGGCTTCCGCCATTCGCTTAAAGTTTCCGATATAGTCTATTAGCTGATAAAAGTAAAACGAGCGAGGAAATCCATTTTTCGATGTTACCTTAAAGATATGTTGATTAAGTCCACCATTGCCATAAGCCCACAACATTACCTCTAATGATGCAGACCATGAAAACAGAACATCTCCATCATAGACTTTAACAGATTCCGGAATATCCGACCTTACCCACTCTGTTTCAGAAGATAAGCCATCGTGCATTTCCTTTATCTTAATAACAGGTAGTTTATTATCATCTATCGGCCTGAATCTTTGACAAGCTAAACCATTAGTGTATTCGGCTATATCCAACAATGTACCACAATACCATCCATTTGGAATTTTGCGTTTTAATTTCTCATTCCAAACCATTGTTCCACCGCTTGACTTATAAGGCCGTCCGTTCTCATCTGGAAAGTCGAACTGCACAAACCAATAGTCATAGAGCTGCTTCGCCATCTTCTCTAAATTATCATTTAGCGCATTCGCTTGCAACCTTTTCTATATTATATAGACATAAACCTAAAAATATAGAAATGAAAAGAACAGTTATACACACCGTTGTGGATGGAATGGCCTCCGTTTTATCCAAGGAACAGCTTAATTTGCTGGAATCCTTACTCACGCAAACGTTAGATGGCTACGAAGTTACACCTTCTGTCAGTGAAGAAGAACAACAAGCAAAAGCCAATGCAGAACTTTTACAAGCGTATCTCTCGGCAAAGAAGATAGAAGGTTGCTCAGAAAAGACAATCAGCTACTACCAATCTACTATTGACACACTCTTTGCGGCTGTTTGCAAGCCCGTATGCGATGTTACGACCAACGATATTCGCAACTATTTATCCGACTATCAAGAACGGCGGAAAGTCAGCCGGGTAACAATTGACAATATGCGGCGCATTTTTTCATCTTTTTTTGCATGGCTCGAAGATGAAGATTTTATTGTGAAAAGCCCTGTAAGGCGCATTCATAGGGTGCGTACTGAAAGCCTCGTGAAAGAGGTGTTGACCGATGAGAATATGGAAATTCTGCGTGACAGTTGCCAAGAAATTCGTGACATTGCCATGATTGATTTGCTTGCTAGTACAGGTATGCGTGTGGGCGAGTTGGTCAACCTTAATCGTGAAGATATTGATTTCCATGAGCGACAATGTGTAGTGTTTGGAAAAGGAAACAAGGAGCGTGAAGTATATTTCAATGCCCGAACCAAAATACACTTGCAGAACTACTTGAATAGTCGCACGGACAATAACCCTGCGTTGTTCGTATCGCTTTCAAATCCCCATTCTCGGCTTTCGATTAGTGGTGTGGAAGTGCGTTTGCGGACGCTTGGCCGCAAAGTGAATATAGCCAAAGTGCATCCTCATAAGTTCCGGCGTACATTGGCAACTATGGCCATAGACAAAGGTATGCCCATAGAGCAGGTGCAACGATTGCTTGGTCACGTTAAGATAGATACGACCTTACACTATGCGATGGTTAATCAGAATAATGTGAAAATGGCTCACAGGAAGTATATCGGATAGCTATATACACGTCTTTCACTTGGCTTTATCACATATTTTCAAGCAAAAAGAGTATCTTTGCAACAAAATTGTTGCTAATGGAACTCACAAAGTATAAGTTAAGAGATTTGGTTGACGTAACTCGTGGCATGAGCTTGTCCGGCCAGTTTTATGCGGAAGAAGGAGAGTTTATCCGCTTGACACTTGGTAACTTCAATATGAATGGAGGTGGTTTCAAAAAAAACACTTCCAAGACCGACTTATACTTTACGGGAACGGTGAAAGATGAATTTATCTTGAAGAAAGGCGACATCATTACGCCTCTTACAGAACAATCTTTAGGATTGCTTGGTACAACAGCTCGTATTCCTGAAAGTGGAAAATATATTCAAAGTCAAGATGTTGCATTGGTTCGTTGCATGAAGAATCGTATCGACTCAAACTTCTGTTATTATCTCATATCTTCAAACCTTGTCAGACAGCAACTTAGTGCTGCTGCGCAACAAACAAAGATACGGCACACCTCACCTGATAAGATTATGGATTGCACCGTGTGGATTCCCAATCTTGAAAATCAGATAAAAATAGGCCGTATCTTAACCGATATAGACAATAAAATCGCTCTTAACCGTTCGATAAATGATAATTTAGAGAAGATGGCCAGGCAGCTTTACGACTATTGGTTTGTGCAGTTCGACTTTCCTGATGAGAACGGACGGCCTTATAAATCAAGTGGTGGTAAAATGGTTTGGAATGAGAAACTGAAACGCAAAATACCAAAAGAATGGAAAGCAAAGGCTATTGGTGAAATAGAAAACAATATCATAACTGGTAAAACTCCGTCATGTGCTGATGAAGATAACTTTGGTGGCGATATTCCTTTTGTAACCATTGATGATATAAGAGGTAATTTATTTGTATTCAATTCGCAACGCACTCTTTCTATCAAAGGTGCAGAAAGCCAAGAGAAAAAATACTTGCCTGTTGGTTCACTGTCGGTTTCTTGTATTGGTACAATCGGTGTTATGGGATATACTGCAAAATTATCACAAACAAATCAGCAAATTAATTCGATAGTTTTTAAGAATGAATACAATCGAGAGTTTATGTACTTTGCATTAAAAATGTATTTCGAAAATGCTAAAGCTAAAACAGGAAATGTGTTTGCCAATATGAGCAAGGAAGAATTTGCTGCAATAAAAGTGGTTTATCCACCAAAACATATTCTACAATTATTTCATAATAAAGTAGCAGCAATATTTAATGACATTAAAAACAATATTAATGAAATGAATAATCTCACAAAGCAGCGTGATGAGCTTCTACCCTTGCTGATGAACGGTCAGGCATCGGTAAATTATCATTTATCGCATGATTAAGAGCTATCTTTTGATCAAAATCATAAAGTATTCGTCCGATACACTTTTGTATAGACATTTTTGGTAATGTAATGCTTATGTTTAGAAAATCTTCAGGATTTATCCGTTTATGACTTCCAGATGTATTTGTGTTTTGGCCACACAAATAATTTGTTATTCTATCAGATATGAGTAAATAGTAACAATATTGATAATCCACTTTGCTTTCATCTACAACGAGAGGGAGAAATTCAGTTGAACATAGTTTATTTACATCTTTATTATCTATGCGCCATACTCTCTTAAAACGAACATTCAATTTATTGAAAAGAATACATTTATCGGGAACAATAAACTTATTACTCTGTATTTCCTCTCCACTTAAAACCTCAAAATTTTGGTTCTCATCAAATGATGGAAGGCTGTACAGATGATACATCGTTTCATGATTAGGAATGATGGACTTTGTTGTCAATTTTACAATATCTTTTATTCTCATATACTTCAATTTAAATATCTAATTCTTCATTTTCATTCAAAAGATACTCATATTCCGTACCTTTCAAACTTTCCAGGTCATATTCTTTTCGATAATCCAATATGTATGAATGTATTAAACCGGGATAAGTATAGAAATAGTGGCGGCATACGTGCTTGAACAGTTGTAACATACGTTCATCGCCAAGAAAGCTGAACATATAATCAAACAGAAGCCCCACTTCGTTTTGCGAAGCTTTGCGGCTACAAATGTCGTTCACTAACGGAGTGTATTCAACTACCGCCATATTGACAAGCCCTTGCATCTGTTCAACAATTCCGTTCATGCTTTCCAGCAAGCTGTCGTAGTCATCCATATTGTCATTGCGACGCGTTGTGTTCATTGTCTGTTCTGCTCTAAAATTCCCATTCCAAATCGGTAATTACGATTACCGATTTGCTATTCTCCCAACATATCCTTTACTTCTTTGTCGAAATCGGAGTCAATTCGCTGGGTACGATTGAATATGTCGTACTCACTTTCGGCTTTTGCCTTTGCTTGTGCGGCAGAAATACGCCCTTTGTCGGGCAAGATTTTATAATCATTGAACGTTAGGAACTTGTTTACGCTTGCGGCAAATTGCTCCATAGTGAAAGGGTTTTGACGCTCAATTTGATTTTCTATATAGTCAAAATAAGAAGTTACCGTACGTTCCAGTTGCCGGATTTGTTTCTCGTCCAAATAATTCTTTGCTATCGACACATCAGATTTGAGTATTCGCCCTTTGGGAGAGTTTTTCCACGTGGTCAGTCCCATGTGTTCTTTGGTATGGTCTGCCTTGGTGTAGATGATTTCTGCTGCTGTCTGTCCGGTAATAGCATAGTGGAAGCGATTTTGAACCATTGCGTAAAACTCTTTTGTTGTCGGGGAATTGCGGTCATAGTCTGTACTGCATTCGGCATAAATATCCGTAATCTGTTGCCAGATACGCCGTTCACTTGCACGAATGGAGCGTACTCTTTCAAGCAATTCGCGGAAATAATCCTTGCCGAACACAGCCGTTCCTTGCTTCAACCTGTCATCATCCAGCACGAAACCTTTACGAATATACTCATTGAGTATCTTTGTTGCCCATTGGCGGAAACGGGTGGCTTTCATTGAGTTGACACGGTAACCAACAGCAATAATAGCGTCAAGCGAGTAAAACGTTGTTGAGTAATTCTTGTTATCTGCGGCAGTTGTTTCCATTTTGGAAATAACTGAATCCATCTGAAGTTCCCCCTCTTCAAAGATATTTTTCAAGTGTTTGCTGATAGCTGGAACACCGACCCCAAAAAGTTGAGCCATTGCCTTTTGAGTACACCAAATCGTATCGTCTTTGATGACGACCTGCACTTTGCCCTCTTCTTCTGGCATACTGTAAAGTAGAAATTGTATTTCGTTTGCCATGATGCTTATTCTTTAATGTTATTGAATTGCAGACTATCCAATTGCCTTATTATCTCTGCTTCCAATCGGCGGCTTTCAGCAAATTGCTCGGTAAGCGTCCGTTTATATTCTTCCATTCGGGCATTAAATTCTTCCTCTGTTATATCCACATAGTTAATCTTTATGTCGAAATACTGCCCGGCAGAAAGGCTATAACCTTTCTCCTTGATTTCATCGTAGGTTACGGCTACTGAGAAATCGTCTACAGCCTCTTTGTTTTGGAACGTATTGACTATCTGGTCTATCTCAAAGTCACGAAGACGGCGTTTTTGGTTGTTCCCCTCTTTATACTCCTCGCCTAATTTGCTTGCATCAATTAAGATAACCTTGTCGTGATTGGCCGATTTATCAAAGAAGATAACCGACACGTTGGTTCCAGTTGTAGCGAATACATTGCTTGGCATGGAAACAACGCCATACACCCATCGCTCATCTACAACACGCTGCAAGATGCGCTTCTCAACACCACTCTTGGCTGTAATGAAACCAGTGGGAATGACAATGGCAGCCTTGCCCGTTGGCTTCAAGGAGTTAAGTACATGCTGTATGAAGCAGGTATAGATAGCCATCTTTGGCTTCATCGGGTCAACCTTTTTCACCGCATTGGGTACTCCCGCCCAAAAACGGATAGTGTCGGAGGCCAATGTGTCGCGGTATTCGGGAAAGTCAAGTTTGAACGGCGGATTGGAAACTATAAAGTCAAATTTACGTAACACACCGTTGCTCTCCTTGTGTGACGGTTCAGTAAGTGTATTGCCTTGCACGACATTGGGCAACGAAGCCGCAAAATTATTAAGAATCAAATTCAAGCGAAGCATTTCCGAGGACTTTTCTGAAATGTCCTGTGAGAAGATGGTACAGCGTTCTTCGCCTATTTGATGTGCCAGTGCCATAAGCAGTGTGCCTGTTCCAGCCGAAGGGTCATAGCAGGTCACGCCGCGCAAATCCGTATTTTCGCCTACCAGCAGGCGTGCCATTACTTGTGCGATGGCACGTGGCGTGTAATATTCGGCATATTTTCCTCCTCCTGCATTGTTGAACCCTTTTAGCAGATGCTCGAAAATGCGTGAGAAGAAATCGTATTTTTCGTCAAAAACATCTTCAAAGTTGAATGAAGCCACATTGCGCATCAACGATTTGGCAAACTCATCACGCTTCTGTGTATCAGTAACGTAGGTTGTCAACGGAAAGAAGATATTGACTTTACTCTTCCCCGATGTAGTAACAGAGAATGTTTCGGCATTGAGCGAGGCAATATCTACCAATGTAGCATCAAGCAAAGTGGAGAAATCGCCCTTTGTTGCTGAATTATAAAGATGCGATAACGTATGTTCGGGCTTCAAACGTGGCACAGAATGTGGCAGATAGCTGAACAAATCTTCTACTTCATCTTCTGTGAAGGTGTCATACTCGGCATCCCATTTCTCCGCTTTTGACAAACGTTCACCATACATCGGGTCACGCTTGGCTTCATAGCCAAACTTGTCATTGAAGAACTTATATAGGAACATTTCAGTCACAATCTTGTACTCACTTCCTGTTCCAGCCAAACCAAAAGCCCCGGTGGTGCTTTTAAGAGAATCGATAAGGGCTATGGTAGCCTCTGATATATTGATATTACCCATATGCTAATAAGCGTAATTGCGTTGTTGTAAATATTCTGTTGTTATCAAGCTGCTCAGATACTTGCGGTCTTTGATGTCTGCCCGTATCTTCATTGCTATAAGTTCCTTGCCTATGATAGATAGTACATCCTGACCAAAAGCTGGCTCGTTGTCAAGGATGTTGATGTCAAGAAACAGCCGTCTGTCAATCTCATCTTTCATCTTTGCCAAGTTCTCGGCAATCTCGTATTCGTGTGCCGATATGATGGGATGTTCACGCTTTCTGTTCTGTTCTTCTATGCGCTTATGAATTCGGACAAAACGCTCATCTCCCTTATACTTGCGTTTAAGGTTATTATTGCGGCGGTTGATCTCGCGTATCTTCTTCATCACCTCGTCCATATATTGAATGCTTGCCTTGGCATCTTCGGTGCTTTGCGGCACAAATCCTTTTTTGCGGAAATACTCGCGGAACTCATCGGCAAGGATAACATACCGCTCTTCTCGGGTGTCAAAATTAGCTTCAAACTCTGCTTGTACTCGCTCGCAACGTTCCCGAATGTCATTGACAATAATCCGCAATTCTTCGGGCATTCCTTTCTTGAATTCAAATTCTAATTCCGAAAGAGCCACATTGATAATGCCGGAAACATCAGCCTTGTGCTCAGTGCTTTCAAAAAGATTGATGCGTTCAATGCGGTGTGTTACCTCTGTGATAAGGGAGGGTATTCTTTCCATAGGGAGTGAAGCAAGCTTTTCTTTGGTTTCTTCATCACCAAAAGAACGTACTTGATTGATTATAGCTTTGGCATCGGCGAGTGTGTTGCGTAATTCATACAGACTGTCTTTGTTCTCTATTTCGTCTATTTGCTTACGGAACTCCTCTACATCATCAATGGTAAAATTGAAAAGTACACCCTTTATCTCTTTTATCTTGGCTTCTACATCCTCTTTGCTGACCAATATATCGTTGGCTATATTTTCTGTATGCGTATTGTCGGATTCGTCCGAAGTGCGATTAAGTTCTCGCAGATAACGGTCATTGGTGGCATCAAAGTTTTCTTTGATGTCTACAAAGTCAACCACATATCCATATTTGAAATCATGATAAGGGCGGTTTACTCTTGTAAGGGCTTGCAGCAAATCATGACCATCGAGTGAACGACCCAAATATAATTTCTTCAAACGTGGCGCGTCAAAGCCAGTAAGAAGCATCTTGTTGACAATGAGGACATCTATTTCCTGCTGCTTTTTGAAACCTTCAATATACTCCTTACGTTCCTGCTTGTCGCCCTCGTCATGCAGTATGAGCGATGCGGTAAGTGGTTTGTAGTTCCCATATTGGAGCATCGGTTCTGCCGCCATATACATTTGTTGCTCTTGGTGTTGGCTAACCTTACTTGCAATATTGAAGCGTTTCTGCCAAAGACGGTATAGTTCTCTTGCTTGTGGGTTTGTGCGGCATACAATCATTGCCCCCACAGTTTCATCATTTTGTTCACGGCGAAAACGGCGGAAGTCTGATATGATATAGTCCAACAGGGCATTCAGGTAGCTTTCATGTTCCATGATTTGGTTACGGTCAATGTCGGACTTCTTGACTTCCACATTACCGGCCAGTTGGTCGAGGATGTTTTCAATCTTCTCCTTATAGACAGTTTCGACAGGTTCACGCATCAGCTTGCAAGTGTAGCCATCGGCAATGGATTTGTCGTAATAGTATGTGTGGATATAGTTGCCAAACACGCGCCACGATTCACGTTCTTCTTTTAGCAACGGTGTCCCTGTCAATGCGATTTTGACTGCGTTTTGGTCTGCCTCCAAAAGGTTTGCCAAGAAGCTACCTTGTGGGTTATATCCTCGGTGCGCTTCATCAACGAAGAAGATACGCTGTAGATGGGTGCTGTAACTATCATCAACCATCACCTTAGTTTTGTCCTCTTTGAACTTTTGGATATTGACCACCATGATTTCAGGCTTACCCTCATCATTGCCTGTTACTTCCCGATTTGCTATGTCATCCATCAATTCCTTGCGGCTCTTGGCGTTGTGGACTACAAGCCCACGGGCGGCAAATTCATCCGTAGCTTGTTCCATCAAGTCGATACGGTCAACTATGAAATAGAACTTTGCCACCACATTACGCTGTGCGAAATAGTCAGTCAGACTTTTCACGCTGTAATAGGCAAGTGCGGTCTTTCCGCTGCCTTGCGTATGCCAAATGATTCCGCTTTTCACACCTCTTGTCAAGGCGTTACGAATGGCATACGAAGCGAACAACTGCTGATATCGCATTACATGCTTTTGTAATTGAGTACCTTGTGTGCCATCATCCAATTCGATTTTGCGTTCCACGTATGCGAACCCATAACGTAGCAAGAATAAAAATCTCTCCTTGCTTAACATGGAAGTAATGATGCGATTTGTCGGCGTGGTTACAGCTTTATTGGTTTGGTATTCTTGCAAATTTTTAATGACCACGCAGTTGCGGTGCTTTAGCACCTTATTCTCCATTTCATCAGTTATAGTTCGATAAGGATAATCTGATACATACCGTTTGTCCTCCTCACGGAACACGTTGAAAAAAGCCTTTTCCTTAGCTGTGCAGCAATAAAATGCCCCTTGTATAGGCACACGACTATCAGTGTCGTACTCTTGGTTGTTGGAGAAAATCATCAGTTGGGTGATGTTGAAGAAGCGACGGAAGCATGACTTACTCATTCGCTTGTTGATACGCTCCCTTTCCGCCAAAATACCTTCACGGTTGTTCGGCTTCTTGACCTCAATGAATGTAAGTGGAAGACCATTTACAAAACAAGTAATGTCTGGACGAAACTCATCTTCTGTGTCTTCATTCTCACAAGTAAATTCCGTAGTTACATGCCAATCGTTGTTTTCGGGATTTTCAAAATCAATAAGTTTCATGCCGCTATTTGCTGAAAGCAACTGGTAAAACTCACGTCCTAAATCATCGTTATTGGCAATATTCACGATTTTGGCATACAATAGTGATGCCTCCGAGCCTGACAATCCGGGGTTAAGGCGTTTTACGGCATTCAAGAAAACGTCAATTAAGATGTTTGTCTTTGTGTCATAGGCACAGATGTTATCCAAATAAGTATATCCCAACTTGCACAGATGGAGTGTTGCCGGAACTTGTACTCTGGTATTCTCATTAAATTTGTTATTGCCCATAATCGTACATCTTATTCAAAATTGATAATCTCGCTCACACTAACTTCCAACAACTCCGATATGCGTTTTAGCGTTGCCAAGTCAGGCTGGGTCGTATTAGTACACCACTTGGAAACAGTTGTTTGGTTCACGCCTAACTGTTCTGCCAACCATTTGTTGGTTCTTTTCTTCTTTACCAATACGAGCTTTAATTGATTCAAATCTTCCATATCGTCAACATAATGCTTTTGATGCAAATATAGTGATTTTGCACGATAAATATATCTTATGATCAAACATTTAATGTTATATAACTGATTTAGAGCATAGCGAGTTATGAATTACGAGCAATAGAAATGATATTTTCATTAATCTCAATCTTATGTTTCCCTGTTGTCGTGCGCAAATTCTTTCTGATGGTATCAATGGTGGAATTTAGAAACCATTCATGGAATGTTTGCATAACGAATTGCGCCGTGACATCCCGGCTGATGTTGTATTGGAAAGCAATATTCCAAGCAAAGTTCTTTAGTGAGATTTGGGTAACGGCAGCGCGTCGCTTGATGTGAATGTTTACACGTAGAGCTTGCTGATTGGTGACAAAGTATCGGACACTTTCGCAGATTTGGAAGATTTCTTCTTCGCTAAAATCAAATTGCCTGAATGTGCTTCGGGTGTATTGCAATACGGCTTGCAATTTTTCATCTTCTTCTTTTTCTTTCTGTTGAAGATATTGCCGCTCCTCATGCTGGTACTCATAATGAAATAACTCCATCCGTCTCATTTGAATATCATCATTGCCAAACGCAGATATAGCTGTTGCTAAAGCGGCATCATCTTTGGTTTGTCGGCATGATTGCGTAGGTTTGTGACGGAATAAAAAAGAAGCAAGGGATATTATATGTGCCGACAGAGAGAGGCATAAATGGTAAATGAGTTTCAGAGCAACATAACAAGCTACCATAACAAAAGGGAGAATGCTTGGCTGCATCCCCAAAGCATCACTCATTGGGAATGATATTGTGGACGCCAGAAGCACCGTTAGTACTTCTATTGTCAGTGATTGGAATGTATGTTGCCTTTGCTTCATAACTATTATTGTCTATGATTGTTTTGCAAAGGTATAACGTATTTCCATAAAAAACGAAAGTCAAAAATAGACGTAGAGATAGCAACAATCTCATTTTGTGGCATTTTGGCTAACATCTGCCTACCATCTGCAAAAACGGCTAACAAATGCTAAAGAAAATCGGGCAAAATACGGATGGTTAAATAAATATAAATCTTTCTTTCGGCAAGTTGAAGGTTCTTTTTATGCTTTCTATGCTTACCCGTTCAATGCACACTCATTAAAGCAATCCATATTTGTACCATAAATTTGTAAAATGCTTACAATCAATATGTATTATGTTTGAGGAAGTGAAGTAATTTTATAGATAAGACAAACAGTACGCAAAAGCGTGCAGCTCACCAGAGTTGCACGCTTTTGCGTTAATAGTGAGGATGGATTTCTTGTCGTGTGGAGTTTTTTGTCGTGGTGGCTTACTGAATGGTGACGGGATGATTGCAGCCCACTGACCTTGTGGTAGCGGGCTGCGGTGTCTGTATGATTTACCGGGCACAAATGCTCCCGCCCGGAATGGGAGTTCCTTCTTACTGATTTTTTTCCAATACGGGCAGATCGTCTGGGCCTAGTACATACAGCCAGCCCGTGCCGGACAGTGCCTTGTTCATCTGTGTAACGGCATCCGTCCAGTCGCCGTCCACCTTCGTGGTTTCGCCAGTGCCTGCATGATTGTGGCCGATACCTTGTCCTTGGTTGTTCTGCCAGTAGCAGGCGGTGATGATGCCGCCATCTAACATGGAGTCCTTGAAGTTCCTTCCCGTTACGCCGCCTGTGGCTCCATCCGGGCCGCTGACAGTTTCCGCAGCATGGTAGCAGGCGGTCAGGGTGCCAGAATCGTTGGACCCCGTTACGCCACCTACATAGATAGAGCCGGTTCCGGTGCCTGTGCCGGTCACGTTGCCCGTGGCATAGCAGGCGGTGAGGGTGCAGCTTGCTCCGTTAGATCCCACCACGCCGCCGGCATAATAGTTGTCTGAACCATTACTTTCAAGGGTCACGTTGTCCGTGGAATAGCAGGCGGTCAGGGTGGCACCATAATTCGTTTGACCTACCACGCCGCCGACACCGCCCGTTCCCTTCACTGTGGCCGAGGAGCTGCATCCGGTGATGGAACCGCCCCATTGATAGCCCACCACGCCACCTACGCTGTTGTAGGTGCCGTTGCTATTGCTGTTTCCGCTGACGCTGCCCGACACCGAGCAGTTTTCAATGTTGCCCTGGCTATATCCTGCCACGCCGCCGACATTGGCATACTGGTTATCGCTTTCTATCTGCACGTCCTCCAACTTTACGTTCTTCACCGTGCCAACTTTGTCGATGTAGCCGAACAGACCTGCATTTTCGTCACTTCCCGTAACGGTCAGCCCCGATATGGTATGGCCGCCACCGTCGAAGGTGCCGGTGTATTGATTGTCAGAGTCTATGCCTATCGGTGTCCATTCCCCCGTCAGGGTGATGTCTTTGTCAAGGGTGATGTTGATGTCAAGATTGCCATTGTTGGCAATATCTGCCACAGCTTTCAGTCCGTCGGCGGTGGTCACGGTGTAGTTACCGTTGCCGTCGTCGGTATATCCCTTGTCATTGTTTAGCGTGATGTTGTAGAAGCTGCCTGCCACGGGATTGATAGTAGTGGAGAGGGGGCGCTCCTTACCGTCGTCGTTCGCCATCAGCTTGGTTATCGCGTAGCCGGGCACCACGTTCGCCTCCCAGCAGGTGATGGTGGTGCCGTTGTCGGTGTAGGTGCAGGGCATCATCTCTATCCAGCCCTCTTGTGTGCCCTGCACGTCGTTGCCTTGGTCGTGGGTGCATTGGGTGTAGGTATATAGCTTGAGAGAAGTTACCTCATCGTCGGCGATGTCATTCGAGGGCGTGACACGCACCTTTGCCAACGAGTGGGTGAAGGTCAGCTTCACCGGGTTGTGATAATCGCCCGTACCCGTGCCGTGCAGCAAGTATGCCAAGCCGTCTGTTTGGTCGCTGAGGTTGAGAGGTTCGTCTGTGGCAGGGTACCAGGCATTGACGGTCTGACTAAGTGTTGTGTTCTGCCAGTAAAGGGGCGTGTTGGAGGTGACTGTGCCGTCGGCCTTCACGATGTAGGTGGCTGTCTCTGTGTTGCCTTCTATCTGCACGTCTATCTCTTCATCGCCGTCCCACTGGCTGCCCATGCCATCCTCGGTTTCGCTGACGCGGGTCTGCGGTGCGCCCCACGGCTGCGCTTCGCCTCCCTCCACGCTGAGGGTGACGGCGGCTATCTGCAAGGGGTATTGTCCTTCGGGCAACCGGGTATCGTCCGTCAGCTCGTCCTGCGTGCAGGCAGTCGCTGCAAAGAATATCGCAGCTACGGCAAGAAGTATCTGAATGGAATGTCTTTTCTTCATATCGTGTTGTTTTTTTGTTCTTGTTTCGTGCTGCCGCCGCCTGCGAAGGCGGCCGTCGCACCATAACTCATCTATGGGCAGCTCCGGCTTGACGCTTGCGCCGGGGCAGCGGTGTGCGGGTCAGAGGTTCACATTAACGTTTTCATTCACCTTGTCCCATGCTTTGATAGAGGCATTTACCTCCACATCCTTGTGGCTGATGGTGATCTCGTAGTAGTATTCCTTGCCGCTTTGGAGCTTGCCTTCATCCACGGGAAGTGTGGCGTTATAGATGTTTCCGTTCAATAATATTTCCATTCCGATGCTCGCCACTTCCTGCGGGAAGAAGATGGACGAGGTGAGGTTGCCTGGCAGAGTCACGTTTGCCGCAGAGTTGGCGGTGGTTGCTGTCTCGCCGTTGGTGGGGTCGAAAGTACCTTGCAACAACAAGTCTTTCAGTGTGTAGCTGGTCGGGCCATCAGTCGGGATGGTGACACCTCTTCCTCCTTTGAAATTGAGTTTAATCCGGCTCATGCAGTGGCTGAATGCGTTTGCGCCGGTGAATTTCACATCCGGGCTGCTGGTGCTGCCCGTGGCACCGCTGGTAAAGAGGAAGTCATGCCGGGTCTGCACTTCCTGTGCCTTGGCATCGGTGGTGGCGGCTATCTTACCCTCTGTCATTTCATCGTCATCCTTGTACGGATAATAGGCACGGAAGGTTACTTCGTCCGTGTTATCGAAGTAGATAATATCATCACTCGCCGGGTCGAAATTGCCGTTTCCATTATTCGTCACATAGGGGACGTTGTTGTACGAGGAACCACCGATACCGGTAATGCCGATGCAGTCGTCTTCTTCCCATGTGGTTCCTTCAGTTCCGCTGACACGGGTAGTGGCGGTCACGTTGTCACCGATAGCGGCAGTAAACTGGGCGGCCACGGGGCCGTCGTTCAGGTTCTCTTCGTCGTTGGTGCAGGCGGCAAGCGCGAGTGCCAGTGCCGCGAAGGTCAATAATCTTGTTTTCATTGTTCCTGTATTTCTTATGATTCTTTTTTAACTTTTACATTTCCGCATCCACTCCGCCGCCGTCCACCGTTTCCCATCCGGTGATTTCACCGGTGAAGCCCGCCTCGCCCGGGGTCTCGGCCAAGGTGCCGCCGAGGGTCAGGGACGTGGTCTTGTCGTTGTTGAAGTCGTCGAGGGCCGCCGTAAGGTCGCTATTGAGAGATGTAGGCTGCGGGTTGCCGTCAGTGTAGGTCAGTGTGGCGGTGAGCCGCTGCGCGTCGCCCGCAATGCCGAGCAGCCGGACGGTTGCCGTCCACTTGCCCGCATCGTCGCCATCAGTTATCTTCGTGAAGTGCAGCTCCACCTCCGAAGGTGTGCTGTGGGTGCCCGTGGCGAAGTCCAGCGTCCCTGCCGCTCCGCTCAGCGTGCCCTCGATGCTCTCGATACGCTCTGCCGCATCGCCCGTCGGCTCGATGACGAGGGTCAGCTGCCGCACCTGCTGATGCATCACAGCGGTCAGTTCGTAATCGGTGTCGGCTTCTATCGCCACCTCCTGTACAGAAGTGAAGAACCAGCCGGGAGTATTATTCACGATAAAGCCGCCGTCCGCTGCGGCCACAGCAGCCGTCGTGCCGCTTACCGTAATACCTTCGGGTATGTTGTAGACCGCAAGGGTATAGTTGCCCGGACTGAAAAGGTGGTCCGACGAATGGGTCGCACCGGTCTCCGTGCCCGTATAGTCACCCATGGCAATATGCCACGAGGCGGGGATGTCCACGCCCTCGCCGCGGTCGCTCCAGTCGGCGGTGACGGTGACTTTCCCGGTATCGGGATGAGGTGTGTCATGCAGTTCGTCCTTGACGCAGCCGCCCAGCGTGAGCAGCAGCGCAAGGGAAAGAATCGTTGTCGTATATCTTGTCGTTGTCTTCATATTCTCCTCCTTTCTCTAAAACAGCTTCCACACCAAGGTGACACCCGCATTAACCGGACCCCACCAGTTCTTCGTCTCCTTGCCGGCACGCACACGCACACCGTCAATGACCTCATATTTCACATAGTCCGCGTGCAGGCATCCCACGGCCACATTGAAGTCCAGCGACAGAGCATCGCTGAGCCGCAGCTGGTAGCCGCCCGTGATGCCGCCGCCCATCAGGTCGCCCTGCCTGCCGGTGCCGGAGAGCTTGTAGTTGAACTGCCCGGCCTTGAACATCGCGCCCAGATAGCCGCGCTTCTCCTTGCCTATATAGTAACGCACTTCCGGCATCACTTCCCAAAGGGCATACCGCCTGTCCTTGCCGTTCCACGACCACGATGTCCACGAGCCGTTCACGAGGATTCCCCACGAGGGATGGACGCGCCACTCCAAGCCTAAGTCGGGGGTGAGTGTCGCCCAGCGCAGTAGGTTGGCACGCAGGGCAAAATGGTAAGGGGCGGATGATTGGGATTCCGACGGAGTAGCGGTTATTTCTTGGGGCTGTTCAGTTTGTCTTGCCGCCTGTTCTTTGGCAAGTCTGTCCGCTTCCGCTTTTTCGGCAGCGTGGCGTGCTTCTTCAGCCTTGCGCCTTTCTTCAGCAGCTTTGCGTTCCTGTTCGGCTCGTTCGGCGGCAAGGCGTTCTTCCTCTGCCTTGCTCAGCCCTGCCGATTCAACGGCGGATGCTTCCGGCGCAGATACTGTCAGACGGACGATGACTAAATCACCGTCGGCAGCATGGCTTTTGGCGTGGGGCTTGGTGATGAAACATTCCTCTTTGATTCCGCCGCGCACAATGAGTTCCGATTTCACCCGGTTGGAACGGATGGCGGCCATCCGCAGGTTTTCCTTTTCGCTGTCAAGGGAATTGCAGTAGCCGTCCACATAGAGCGGAAGACTGCCGCCGAGTATGCTGTCCTTGTTCCGGCGCATGCATTCCAGCAGCCGGGCAAGCTCCCGGTCGTTGCCGTCAAGCGGCACATAGAACATATCCTTCTGTGGCACGAAACGGAAGGTGTAGGTGGTGTCCGCTTTCTGCTGCGCCGCAAACGTGGATACAGCAGTAAGCAGCGAGGCAATAATCAGTATTGTCTTGATTTTTATGCTCATATTCGTAACATGTTTATGGTTTAAGGATACAGTGCTACTTTACAAAGTAAGCATAAAAATCCCGTATTTCAAAGTGTAAGTTGTTGAAAAAGAACGGCTTTTGTAGATACAGCAAAAAATTGTCGTTACGGCAATGGTACGTTTTGTTGTTAGAGCAAAAATTGTAGTTAGAGCAAAAACGTACGTGAGTAAAATTAACGTGAGTTCGGTATAAAAATAATACTTCTTTTTGAATAAAGAACTTACATTGTTTTGTAGTTCAAGCGGTCGGTGGGTATCTGTCACATCATTATTATACCGAACTCACGTGTTATTATCAATTGATGTGCCTCATTCTGACGGTAAAAGGCAGTCTTTTGCCTCATGAAAGGCGGCCTTTTAGCTTGTCAAAGAGTATGTATTGGAAAGCAAAAGATGGCCTGTTGCATCTTCATTGTTTTCCCGTTGTTGTTTATCTTCAAAATGTTCTTTCATCTTTCAGTCTTGCTCTTAATAGCCTGGCTGTCAGTTGTTTATGAGCTGACAGATATCTGACGGACATCTGTCAGTCCTTTCATGTCAGTTGCCGGCGTAAAAGAAGCTGAAAGATTCACTCTCAATCTTTCATTGTCCAACTTTTTGATAATCAGTGAGTTATCCTCTATGCTGACAGACTGACAGATGTTTAGCGAAAATTATTATTATTTGTTTACTTATAAAACACAGTCTTTAAAGTGAGTACGGTATAAGAATGATACCCACTGACCGCTTGAAGTAGGATTATTATCACATCATCATTATACCGAACTCACGTTTTTTGTATAGTACAAAGCCTTACCTGTTGAAGGGCATAATGCTTATATCTGTTTTTTTACTTTCCCCCATACACCTAAACTGCCGATGAACTGTTTTTCCTCCATTTGGAGGGAGAGCAGCCTTCCTTGTCAGTGAAAATTTTGGTGAAATAGCTCAACGAAAGGAATCCCGACGCTTCCGATATTGCCGACACTGTAAGTTCGGGCTGTTGAACCAACATCCGCTTGGCGTATTCAATACGGAGTCCCGCAATCCATTCGCGGAAAGACATGTGGTAAGTTGACTTGATGTAGGCAGCCAGATAAGTGCGGTTTGTGTCGAGCGTGCCGGCCAGTTCCTCAATGTTAAGTCCCGGGCTGGTATATCCCTCCATGCCGACCCATGAGTCAAGTTTCTCTCCAATGCCTGCATAATAAGTCGGCGTTATCTGTGGCGGCTCTTTACGGGTCTGCCGATTTTTACCCCCCCCAATGGGCTCCGGCGCCATCTTTTCGAGAATGGTCTCCACCTGTTCGTAAAACAGAAGGTAGTTCATGTAAGACCAGTAGAGGTAGATGTAGAAGGGGATGGACGAAATAATCCACAGGAATACATACCTGTCAGGCAGGAATGTCAACAATCCGCAGCTGATACCGTATATGACCGCCCACCAAGTGAAGACGGACATCCACTGTATGTAGGCGGCGATGTGCTCGGAATGGGTGTCGTCAAACAGTCGTACGGCACGGCGGTAGGTCATGATGAGCCTCCGTGCCAGGTGTATGCCGTAGGCGAGCAGCCACAGGGCCATGGCGAACAGGCCCGCGTATTGCCACGCTCCTTTTGGCATAAGCTCGAGTATAACCGCCGAAAGGGCAGTGAACGCCAGCCAATATATAATATGCCTCATAAAGCGTTGCCTCGTAAGGTACGTTCTGTCGAGCAAGGCTGTAAGTGCCGAACTGAACAGCCAGTAGGACAGGAAATACGTTGATAGGTTCATCAGGATGGCCACTCCCGGGCGGTAGAAGCGCACTCCGAGAAACAAATGAACCGAATAGTTTGCCGAAAGCGCCATCAGCGCCACGCCCATGATACGTCGTGAGCGTACGTAGTTGGCGAAGATGGGCTTGTCGGGAGTCTTTGCGGCAAGGAAATAGGAGGCAAAGAAGAGCATCAGCACCAGTGCCGTGCCAAGTGAGAATTCATATATCGTATAATCCATCGTTGCTTGTTTTAGTGCGCCGGCCGTTTTCTGGAAAGGCGCCTTCCCGGTGTCTTTTCAACGGATTGGCGTTGTGTGGACCGAATGTCACGGCGTAGCAGGTACAAAAATACAATGTTTTTACGTCTTTATGAATTTTCATGCCATGTATTTTATGTTAATACGGCATAAAGGCGGAAAACCGGAGTCACGTTAATGCGCTGGCGGGATGGTACGGAATATGTTAATATGCCAAAATGGAGACACTCCCCATTTTGGCATATTCTCTGTAGACAAGACGAAATCTTGAGGTTATTGGGGTTCTGCGGTATGTCCGCTTACGTTGTATGCGTGCATACGGCATGTCCCGTTCACAGTGCTTGCCGTTCGTGTGGCAAGGATGTTATTTGTGTTATTTCACTTCCTCGAGATACAATACCCGGCTGGCGTAATCGTTCAGCTTGTTGTAGTCTACGTCGTGTGTGTATGGAATCTCGAGTCCCGTGTCCATGAGGAACGCGCCGCTGAAGGTCTTTCCCTCGAATTTCAACGGGTTGTTGTCTATTCTGTCAAGCTCGTGTACGCGGTAAGTCTTTGCCCTGTCGAGGCCGGCCATCTTGACGCGTGGCAGGTGCTGGTTGACGAAAGTCTCGGTCTTCCACCAGTAGAACACGGCTTTGTCCTTAGCCTCTGATGTGTACATGAGCGACGCAACACCCAGTCTGTCGTACGGAGATACGAGCCGGTAGATGTCGCCGAACTGCACGACGGGCCTGATTTGCTTGTACTCGGCAATGGCCTTGCGGCACAGCTCCTTCTCTTCGTCGGTCATGTTCTTTGGCTGTATCTCCATGCCGAGCCGTCCGCTCATGGCCACGTCGATACGGAATTTGATAGGTATGGTGCGGAACGTCTGGTGGTTGGGCTTTGAACTGATGTGCGACGCCATTGCTATTGCCGGGAAGAAGTATGACGTGCCCCACTGCATGTAAATGCGTTGCAGCGCGTCGGTGTTGTCGCTTACCCAGAACTCGTCGAAGTATGGCAGCACGCCCCAGTTTGCCCTGGCACCTCCACTGGCGCAAGCCTGTATTATGAGGTCGGGATACTTGGCCCTGATACGCTGGCATACCTTCTCGAATCCGCGGTGGTAGTTGATGTACAGATGGCTCTGGTTGTCCTTTGTAAGGTATGTCGAGCCGTGGCTCTGTATGCCCATGTTGGCGTCCCACTTGATGTATGCTATCTCGGGATATTTGGTCATGAGGTTGTCAACCACGCCGAACACGAAGTCTTGAACCTCGGGGTTGCCCAGGTCGAGCATTAGCTGTGTGCCCCCTCGGCCTGTCGCCGGCTGTCGGTTGGGCGCGTTTACAATCCACTCAGGGTGCTTCTCGTACAGTTCGCTCTTGGTGTTGGTAGCCTCGGGTTCAATCCAAATACCGAATTTCACGCCGTTTTTCTTTGCGTCGCGCAGCAGTCCCTCAATGCCTTCCGGCAGTTTCCGCTTGTCGACTGTCCAGTCGCCGAGCGCTGCGTTGTCGCTGTTGCGCTGGTATTTCGTGCCGAACCATCCGTCGTCCATGACGAACAGCTCTCCGCCCATCGATGCAATGTCGGCCATCATCTGGTCCATGCCCTCCTGGTTGATGTTGAAGTACACGCCCTCCCAGCTGTTGAGCAGTATCATTCGTTCCCTGTCGCCGTGCATGAGCCGGTATTTGCGTCCCCATCGGTGGAAGTTGCGGCTGGCTCCGCTAAGTCCTTCACGGCTGTATGTCAGGGCGAGTGCAGGAGTGGCGAATGTCTCGCCCCGTTTCAGGCTGTACGTAGAGTTCTCCTCGTTGATACCCGCGAAGAAGTGGTGATACTCGCTTTCGTCGGTGTCAACACGGAGTTTGTAGTTGCCTCCGTAGCACAGCGCCGCGCCGATTGTTGCTCCGGTGTTCTCCTGCGGGCGTCCGTCGAGCGAGAACATAACCTCGGCGTGCGCGGTGTGCGAGTTACGGATGCCATCCTTGTTCTTGATGACTTTCATGCCCGGTTCGAGCGGTTCCTGCAATAATCTCCCTTCATTAGCCCATGCACCGTACAGCGACGACAGCCATACCGTGCCCCGGCGTATAGGCAGGTAGCCCGAGGCGAACTGGTTGAGCGCCACCTTTCCTTTCTCGTCATGGCGTATCTCTGTCCACGTCTCGATGATGTCCACGTCGTTGTATGCCCTGTAGCACACGTCGACATAGAACGGATATACTTTGTCTTTCATGCTGACGCGTGTCACGGTGGCGTTGCCCTCCGTAGCCGTTGTAACATTGTCAACCGCCATTTGCAACGACATGTTGCCGTCGGCGTGCTTCACCGCCAGCGCGGTCTCGCCCTGGCAGTTCATGCCGTACACGGGATAGGCGGCGTATGTGGCGCCCCCGGCGTTGGCCAGTGCGGCAAGGTCGGCGGCCGACAGCCTGTCGCCATAGTACATTTGCTTAAGTTCGGCGCCCTCGGTGGCGTCGATTACCAATGAGGTATGTGGCGTGGCAACCTCTATTGGGGCCGCCGCCGCGCCGCTTATGAGTGCCAACGCACCCGCAAGCAAGCCAAGTCTTTTCATGAAGTCCATTTTTGTTCGTATAGTTTTCAGATTATTTTCCGTTTGCAAAGTTAGTGATTGTAATCCGAAAAGGGCGATATTATTTTGTCAGATATTGGTATAAAATCGCCATGTTCACGATCTTCGGCATTTTATTGTGGCCGAGAGGTGCCGCCGGCGGCCGAGCCCCAATGCTGAAGTCGGTTGCCGTTCCACGACGACGGCCGTGCCGCTGAGGGGATTATCGTGGTATGTAACGCGCCGTGATGACTTTTGGGACACTATATATGCATATTTGTATCGTTTTTGTCAAAAAAGTATGACAATTCAAAAAAATAGCATTATATTTGCGTATATTTTTTAATTGACCTTAAATACCAACGTATCATGACCAAGAATAATTCCGAGCATTATATTCTCAGGGAAATTACGCCGCTGTCGGAGAAGGACTGTTTTTACATCGTTGACCGTCATAAAAAGGAATTCACTTATCCCATACACTGTCATGAGGAGTACGAGCTGAACTTCGTTGAGCACGGCAGGGGGCTTCAGCGCATAGTGGGCGACTCGGTCGAGACCGTTGACGACTATGACCTTGTGCTCATTACCACGCCCGAGCTGGAGCATGTATGGGAGCAGGGCACTTGTGACTCGGAGGACATACGCGAGATAACGATACAGTTCTCGCCGCATTTTTTCGACAGCCTTGCCACTACCAACCAGTTCGACCGCGTCAAGACAATGCTTGACAAGGCACGCAACGGCCTGAGTTTTCCGATGGAAGCCATCATGAAGATATACTTCCTGCTCGACACCCTGCCCGAGACAAAGGGGTTCTATGCCGTAACCCAGTTTCTTACGCTGCTCTACGAGCTGTCGTTCTTTACCGACAAGGCGCACAGCCTGTCGACGTCGTCGTTCGCCAAGGTGAACGTACAGGCCAACAGCCGGCGTGTGCTGAAGATACAGCAGTACATCAGCGACCATTACCAGGACGAGGTGCACCTGTCGAAACTGGCCGACATGGTGGGCATGTCGCCGGCGGCTTTCAGCCGTTTCTTCAAGCAGCGCACAGGCAAGAAGCTGTCTGACTATATCATAGACATACGCCTCGGCCATGCCGCCCGCATGCTGGTGGACACGACAATGTCGGTAGCCGAGATATGTTATGACTGCGGTTTCAATAACCTGTCCAACTTCAACCGTATCTTCAAGCGCAAGAAAAACTGCTCGCCTACTGAGTTCCGCGAGACGTATTTCAAGAAGAAAATCATTATTTAGTTTCTTTACGGCGTGCCTTCAATATGCGAAGGCACGCTTATTTTTATCCCCGACGTCAGTTGTAGGGTGTTGCTTTTCATGCCATTTACAGCTTGTTGCGTACTTCTATAGTAGTCAGATTTGCGACCGCCCGGCTACAATGAGGGGATGAGATATAAAGAAAAAGGTTTATGATGTCATGATAGTTTGTACCTGTTTATGATGAAAATGCACGATGAATGATGTGTGTCCGTATTATATTTGTTTCCTGTTGGCGAAATGTCAGCCATTCTTTGCTGTACCGCCTGATGTGTAATGTTTATGCGGCATTTGGCTTGCATGTTGATTTGCGTTGACGTCTCTATACGGCGATATTCTAAAATAAAATACTGACGGACGTGAATATGGCCTGAAATGTGTGCATAATTAAATACTTGATAACCAGCAGTTTAATCCTTGTTTGCGTATGAATGTGCAGTTCTGCGACGCAAAATAGCCCATGAAAAGCCGTGTTTCGGTCTTCAAAAGGCGACTTTTGGGTGCGGTAAAGACGGTCTTTCAGGTTGTAAAAGGCCGTCTTTTGTGTCATGAAAGACCGTTTTTAGGGTAGCTAAAGGCCGTTTATTGTCATGCTGATGGCCGTATATGGCATTGCCGCCGTTCTATTTCGGCTGTTCAGACGGACATTTTTGTTTTGACATTTTGTTACTTCGGGCACAACGGCAAGAATCAGGTGGTTGTGCCGGACGAAAAGTGAGAATTTATGTGTGCGGGCGAAAAAGTATTATGATGTGGTAAAATTGTATTTGTCAAAGATAATATAAGAATGTAACTTTGCAACCGAAAATATGTTGAAAACTTGACCTTGACAGTCAACCTGGTATTGACATAATCTAAAGCGGCCCGCGGAGAGGTACGCATTTAAGTAGAAAACCAATAATTTAAGCAATTATTATGAACCTTGTATCAGCAATAACTTTAGGGGCATGTATGCTGGTTGCCACTGCATGCCAGGCACAGAAGCAGACGAGAACGCCTGAGGCCGCAGCCATGCTCAAGACTCTTGAGGATATGCCGCGTGACGGTAAGTTCATGTTCGGACACCATGACGACACGATGTACGGCATAGGCTGGGTGGGTGATGAAGGCCGCAGTGACATCAAGAGCGTGTGCGGCGAATATCCCGCCGTGATGTCTTTCGACCTTGGTGACATTGAGCTCGGGCACGACGTCAACCTTGACAGTGTGCCGTTCGACAAAATCAGGCGCGAAGCCGTGGCTCAATACCGTCGTGGCGGCATGGTTACGATGAGCTGGCACGCCAACAACCCACTGACGGGAAAGAACGCGTGGGACGTGTCCGACTCGTCCGTGGTGCGCTCGGTGCTGCCCGGCGGGGCCAATCATGAGAAGTTCTTGGGCTGGCTCGACCGTGTGGCCGACTACCTGAACTCGATAAAGACCGCCGACGGCGTTAAGGTGCCGGTGCTCTTCCGCCCGTGGCACGAGCATACGGGCAGCTGGTTCTGGTGGGGCCAGGCGCTCTGTTCTACCGAAGAGTACAAGGCCCTGTGGCAGCTTACGTACGACCGTATGGCGGCCAAGGGCACCGACCAACTGCTGTGGGCGTACTCGCCCGGCATAGAGCCGAAGGACTCTGCCGAGTATCTTGAGCGCTATCCCGGCGACTCGAAGATAGACCTTATTGGCACGGACGCCTACCAGTATGGCGCGAAAGCCGACTATATGGCTACGCTCGACCGCATTCTCGGCATCATGGAGCAGGTAAGCCGTGAGCACGGCAAGGCCATGGCGCTGACCGAGGCGGGCTATGAGTCGATACCCGACAGCACGTGGTGGACGCAGACTTTGCTGCCCGTAATATCTGAATATCCCATAAGCTACGTGCTCGTATGGCGCAACGCGCACAACAAGCCCGGACATTACTTTGCCCCGTATCCCGGCGAACCGTCGGCAAAAGACTTTGTCAAGTTCCATGCCGACAGGCGGACAGTGTTCGTAAAGGCCGGAGGCGAAAAGTAAAAAGGTAAAAAAGTAAGAAGGTAAATATATAAGGTGAGAGATTGAGGAAGAAATAATAACCAAAAATAAAATAACCAACAATGAGTCTGTTTGATGAAAAAGTAAAAGCCCTGTTCGCTGAACATGAGGCCCTGATTACCCGCAAGAACGAGCCCGTAAGCCAGTCAAACGGTATTTACACAAGATATAAATACCCCATACTGACTGCCGCCCATACGCCAGTGTTCTGGAGATATGACCTTGATGAAAAATCCAACCCTTACCTGATGGAGCGTATCGGCATGAACGCCACAATGAATTCTGGCGCCATCAAGTGGAACGGTAAGTACGTGCTCGTTGTACGTGTTGAGGGTGCCGACCGCAAGTCGTTCTTCGCCGTGGCCGAGAGTCCCAACGGAGTGGACAACTTCCGCTTCTGGGATTATCCCGTAACAATGCCCGACGACGTGATTCCAGCCACCAATATCTACGACATGCGCATTACCGCACATGAGGACGGATGGATTTACGGGGTGTTCTGCGCCGAGCGTCATGACGACAACGCGCCCGCCGGCGACCTGTCGGCGGCAACGGCAACGGCTGCCATCGCCCGCACGAAAGACCTCAAGACGTGGTACCGACTGCCTGACCTCAAGACAAAAAGCCAGCAGCGCAACGTTGTGCTTCACCCCGAGTTTGTTGACGGGAAGTACGCGTTCTACACCCGCCCGCAGGATGGATTCATCGACACCGGCAGCGGTGGTGGCATCGGTTGGGCGCTCGTTGACGACATAACCCACGCCGAGATAACCGACGAGAAAATCATTGACCTGCGCTATTACCATACCATCAAGGAGGTGAAGAACGGCGAAGGCCCCCATCCTATAAAGACTCCGAAGGGCTGGCTGCACCTTGCCCACGGCGTAAGGGGATGTGCGGCAGGCTTGCGTTACGTGCTCTACATGTATATGACTGCCCTTGACGACCCGACGAGAGTTATCGCCGCGCCCGGCGGTTACTTCATGGCGCCGGAGGGAGAAGAGCGTATCGGCGACGTGTCGAACGTGCTGTTTGCAAACGGTTGGATAGCCGACGAGGACGGCACGGTGTACATCTATTATGCGTCTTCCGACACCCGCATGCACGTAGCGGTGTCAACAATCGACAAACTCGTCGACTATTGCATGAACACTCCCGAAGACGGACTGACCACAACGGCGTCGGTTGAAACATTGAAGAAGCTGATTGACCGTAATATGAAGATAATGAAATAACATGGAATATAGTCTAACTATGGAAAAATGATAAAACTAAGGGAAAAGATAGGTTACGGCTTCGGAGACATGGCGTCGTCCATGTTCTGGAAACTCTTTGGAGCCTACCTCATGATATTTTATACAGACGTGTTCGGTTTGCCTGCCGCCATGGTAGGAACGATGTTCCTCGTAACCCGAATATGGGACTCCGTGTTCGACCCTGTCGTAGGAATCGTTGCGGACCGGACCAACAGCCGCTGGGGCAAGTTCCGTCCTTATATACTATGTCTTGCCGTGCCGTTCGGTATTGTTGGCGCGCTTACGTTCTACACCCCGTCGTTCGGCCTTACCGGAAAGCTGGTTTACGCTTACGCCACTTACTCGATTATGATGATGGTTTATTCAGCCATCAATGTGCCTTACGCGTCATTGCTTGGCGTGATGAGCCCAAATCCGAGCGAACGCAACACGCTGTCTACCTTCCGTATGACGTTTGCCTACATAGGCAGTTTCATCGCATTGCTGCTCTTTATGCCAATGGCCAACGCCTTCAGCGGCCACAGCAAGGACGTAGCCGACCAGCAGACGGGTTGGTTTATGGCCGCGGCGACCATCGCTGTGCTGTGTGTTGTGTTGTTCCTCGGCTGCTTCTCGTGGACAAAGGAACGCGTAAAGCCCATCAACGAGCAGAAAACGTCGCTCAAGACGGACATCAAGGACCTGTTTCATAACCGTCCGTGGTGGATTCTTTTCGTGGCAGGCGTGGCGGCGTTGGTGTTCAACTCGATCCGTGACGGTGCCGCCGTGTACTACTTCAAGTACTATATCGTTGAGGAACACTTCCATACCATTAATATTTTCGGTATCTCGTTCGTGCTCAGCGGACTGTTTCTCGCCGTTGGCCAGGCTGCCAATATCATTGGAGTTGTGCTCGCTGCCCCTGTCAGCAACAAGATCGGAAAGAAGCATACGTTTGCTCTTGCCATGCTGTTAACCGCAGTGTTGAGTGTGATATTCTTCTGGTTTGACAAGGACGACATTGTTCTTATCTTCGTGTTCCAGTGCCTTATCAGCATGTGTGCTGGCAGTATATTCCCGCTGTTGTGGTCGATGTACGCTGATTGCGCCGACTATTCCGAGCTGAACACGGGCAACCGTGCCACCGGACTGATATTCTCGGCCTCGTCGATGAGCCAAAAATTCGGCTGGGCTATAGGCACCGCGCTCACCGGTTGGCTGCTTTCCTATTTCGGATTCCACGCCAATGCCGCGCAGAGTCCCGAGACAATACACGGCATAAAGCTGTTCCTGAGCTGGCTGCCGGCAGCCGCTTCGGTTGTGTCGGTTGTCTTCATCCTCTGTTATCCGTTAGGAGAACAGCAGGTATCTAAAATCATAGATAAGTTAAACATTAAGCGTTCACAATCTAATGAAGGAAAAAATAAATAAGCTTTGCACGGAGGTCAGGGCCGAACTCGAGAACGACATCCTGCCGTTCTGGAGCGGTAAGATGGCCGACAACGTACGTGGAGGATTCTACGGGCGCATTGACGGCAACGACGTTCTCGACCCCGAGGCGCCCAAAGGAGCAATACTTAACGGCCGCATATTATGGACTTTCTCGGCCGCTTACCGCCTGTTGGGCAAGCAGGAGTATCTCGAGACGGCCACGAGGGCCAAGCGTTACCTGATAGACAAGTTCTATGATAAGGATTTCGGGGGAGTGTATTGGTCGTTGAATGCCGACGGCAGTCCGCTCGACACAAAGAAACAGATATACGCTTTGGGCTTCGCGATATACGGATTGAGCGAATATGCCCGTGCCACCGGCGACGATGAAGCCCTTGACTATGCCGTGAAACTGTTTGAGACGATAGAGAAATACAGTTTCGACAAGGAGAGAAACGGATATATCGAGGCCTTCATGCGCGACTGGCAGCCCATCGCCGACATGCGTCTTAGCGACAAGGACGAGAACATGAGCAAGACGATGAACACCCACCTGCATATCCTTGAGCCTTACGCCAACCTTTACCGTGTGTGGAAAGACCCACGTCTGGAGCGGCAGTTGAGAAACCTTATCGAGCTGTTTATCAAGAAAATACTGAACGGTATGACGTATCATCTCGACCTGTTCTTTGACGACGACTGGACGGTTAAGGACGAAATAATATCCTACGGGCATGACATCGAGGCGTCATGGCTCATCCACGAGGCAGCGCTTGTGCTTGGTGACAAAGCCCTTTTGAAGGAAGTTGAGCACATAATAAGGCATATCGCCATGGCTGCGGACGAAGGACTGAACCCTGACGGCAGCATGATTTACGAGACTTTTGTAGCCAAGGACAAGACCGACCGTGAACTCCACTGGTGGGTTCAGGCCGAAAACGTAGTAGGTCACTTCAACCTTTACCAGCATTTCGGTGACGTGAATGCTCTTGACACGGCCATTGACTGCTGGCAGTTTATCAAGGACAAGCTCGTTGACCGTGAGCATGGAGAGTGGTATTGGAGCATAATGCCCGACGGAACGGTGAACCGTAAGGACGACAAGGCCGGCTTCTGGAAGTGTCCTTACCACAACGGAAGGATGTGCCTGGAGATAATCGAGAGAACGAGATAATTCATAATTGTATCAAAATGTATATGAAGAGAACAGTATTGGCAGTCTGTCTGTGCGCTCTGGCACAATCGGTAACGTGGGCAAAGGTCGACTTACCCGATATATTCAGCGACAATATGGTGCTGCAGCAGCAGACCGACGCACGCCTTTGGGGCTGGTCCGAGCCTGGCGCAAAGGTTACGGTGGGCACGTCGTGGAGCGGCAATGCCGTGACCGTTGACGCCGACAAGAACGGCAAGTGGACTGCCACGGTAAAGACTCCGGCAGCCTCTTACGCCCCGCAGACGCTGACTATCGCGGATAAGGACGGGCAGGTGAAACTCTCTAACGTGCTCATCGGCGAGGTGTGGTTCTGCTCGGGACAGTCTAATATGGAAATGCCGCTTGCGGGTTTCGACAACTGTCCTATAGCCGGAGCCAACGACGTGATAGCCACGTCGGCGCAATATAAGGGCATACGCATGGCCACCGTCGAGAAGAACGGCCAGCTTTCGCCCGTAGACCGTTGTCAGGGCAAGTGGAAAGTGTGCAATCCCGAGAACTCGCCGCGCTTCAGCGCCACGGCGTTTTTCTTCGCGCGGATGGTCAACAGCGTGCTCGACGTGCCCGTGGGCATTATCAACTGCAGCTGGGGAGGTACGATGGTAGAGGGCTGGTTGCCGCGTGACACCGTGGCACAGTATCCTGACATCGACCTGAAACGCGACATCCGCAAGGAAGAACCGCACGACTGGTGGCACTACCTAAGCCCCACGCTGATGTACAACGGCATGCTCCATCCGCTTGAAGGATATACAATCAAGGGCTTCCTGTGGTACCAGGGCGAGTCGAACGTGGGCAAACACAAGACCTACGCACAGCGTCTGAAAACCATGGTAGACCTCTGGCGCAAGGAGTGGGGACAGGGAGAGCTGCCCTTCTACTTCGTCGAGATTGCTCCGTTCGGCAAGTACGAGGGCAGGGCGTCGGCCTTCCTGCGTGAGGCGCAGTACAAGGCTCAGTCGCTGATAGCCAACAGCGCGATGGTATCTACCAACGACCTTGTAGAGCCTTACGAGGCCGAGAACGTACACCCGAAGGACAAGCGCAGCGTAGGTTCGCGCCTGGCTTACCAGGCGTTGGCCAAGACATATGGCGTAAAAGGCATAGAGGCCGACTGTCCGGCATACCAGTCGATGGAAGTGAAGGGCGACACCGTGGTGCTCAGCTTTGTCCATGCAGACAACGGATTCAACCGCATGAAGGGCATGGAGGGTTTCGAGGTGGCCGGCGCCGACCGTGAGTTCTATCCCGCCAAAGCCGAGCTGATGGGCAAGAACCAGATAGTCGTGGTATGCGATAAGGTCAGCAGCCCCGTGTCGGTACGCTACGCGTTCCACGATTATTCGCCCGGCAACGTGGCAAACCTGCGCGGACTGCCCCTCGTGCCGTTCCGTACGGACGACTGGGATTGGTAATGCCTTGCCCGTTTTGCGTGCGATGATTTTACGCAATAGGTGTTTTTTATGTTTATATAAGGATTGTTTTTTTGCCTGGGACGGTCTTTCGCCTTGTGAAAGGCCGTCTTTTAGCTTGTAAAAGGCCACCTTTTAGCTTGCAAAATACGGTCTTTTGGAAAACAAAAGGCGGCCTTTTGCTAACGCATTGAATATCAGGTGTTTGCAAAACGACAGCCAAACCCTTTCCAGGCCGTGCCAAACGGCCGTTAATCGAGTCATGAAAACATTATAAACCAACAATTATGAATAAAGTAAAACAAATGGCAATGACTACCGTTATGTGTGCCGGGGCGATAGCTTCGGCCGTCGGGCAGACTGCGCCGGCTATCCCGTCAGACCCCGTTATAGAAGCCAACATTCAGCAATGGCTCAAGAAAATGACTCTTGAAGAGAAAATAGGGCAGATGTGCGAGATAACCATCGACGTGGTGACCGACTTCGAGAAGAGCCGCGACGGGTTTACCCTTAGCGAGGCGATGCTCGACACCGTAATCGGCAAATACAAGGTAGGCTCGCTCCTGAACGTGCCCCTGAGCGTGGCGCAGAAGAAGGAAGTGTGGGCGAAAGCCATCCGGCAGATACAGGAGAAGTCGATGAAGGAAATCGGAATACCCTGCATTTACGGCGTTGACGAAATCCATGGCACTACATATACGCTTGACGGCACCCTCTTTCCGCAGGGCGTCAACATGGGCGCTACGTTCAACCGGGCTCTCGTAAGGCGGGGAGCCGAGATCTCGGCGTACGAGACCAAGGCCAGCTGCGTGCCCTGGACGTATGCTCCCGTGGTAGACCTCGGGCGCGATCCACGCTGGCCCCGCATGTGGGAAAACTATGGCGAAGACGCTTATCTTAACACCGTAATGGGCGTTGAGGCCGTACTCGGATTCCAGGGCAGCGACCCCAACCACATCGGCCGGTATAATGTTGCCGCCTGTGTGAAGCACTACATGGGCTACGGAGTGCCCGTATCGGGCAAGGACCGCACGCCGTCGGCCATACCGAGGAGCGAACTTCGCGAGAAGCATTTTGCCCCTTACCTGGCCGCGATACGTGCGGGGGCGCTGAGCGTGATGGTCAATTCGGCAGTGGACAACGGCATGCCGTTCCACGCCAACAAGGAACTGCTGACCGATTGGCTCAAGCGCGACCTCAACTGGGACGGTCTTATCGTGACCGACTGGGCCGACATCAACAACCTCTGCACCCGTGACCACATAGCCGCGACCAAGAAAGAGGCCATCAAGATAGCCATCAACGCCGGCATTGACATGTCGATGGTGCCTTACGAAACGAGCTTCTGCACGTACTTGAAGGAGCTGGTGGAGGAGGGTGAGGTGCCAATGAGCAGGATAGACGACGCTGTAGCCCGTGTGCTTCGCCTGAAATACCGCCTCGGATTGTTCGATAATCCTTATTGGGACATCGCCGAATACGACAAGTTCGGTTCGCCCGAGCATGCCGCCGAGGCCCTGCGTGCCGCCGAAGAGAGCGAGATTCTGCTGAAGAACGACGGCAACATGCTGCCTTTGAAACAAGGAACCAAGATACTGCTTGCCGGCCCTAACGCCAACTCAATGCGCTGTCTTAACGGCGGATGGTCGTATTCGTGGCAGGGACACCGCGCCGACGAGTTTGCCGGAGCGTACAATACGATATACGAGGCGTTGTGCAACAAGTTCGGAAAGGACAACATCACGTACGAGCCGGGCGTTACTTACGCTCCGTATAAGAACGACAACTGGTGGGAGGAGAATCCCGCCGAGATAGAAAAGGCCGTGGCCGCTGCCGCCAACGCCGACGTTATAATAGCCTGCATCGGTGAAAACTCGTATTGCGAGACGCCCGGCAACCTTAACGACCTGACCCTCTCGGCCAACCAGCGCAACCTTGTGAAGGCGCTCGCTGCCACCGGCAAGCCTGTAATCCTTGTTTTGAACGAAGGCCGTCCGCGCATTATCAATGACATAGAACCGCTTGCCAAGGCCGTGGTTCATGTTATGCTGCCCGGCAACTATGGCGGTGACGCACTTGCAAACCTGCTCGCCGGCGACGTTAATTTCAGCGGAAAGCTGCCTTATACGTATCCGAAGTATATCAATTCGCTTGCCACTTACGACTACAAACCTTGTGAAAACGTAGGCCAGATGGCCGGAAACTATAACTATGATGCCGTCATGGACGTGCAATGGCCGTTCGGTTTCGGCCTCAGTTACACGTCGTATGCCTACTCAAACCTCAAGGTCGACAAGTCTTCTTTTGCTCCGGGTGACGTTATAACCGTGTCGGTCGACGTGACAAATACCGGCAGTGTAGAAGGCAAGGAGAGCGTGTTGCTGTATTCGAGCGACCTTGTGGCAAGCTCAACGCCGGACATCAAGCGGCTTCGTGGCTTCGACAAGATAAGCCTTAAACCGGGAGAGACAAAGACGGTGACGCTGAAACTTGCTGCCGACGACCTTGCTTTCGTTGGCTATGACGGCCTTTGGCGCCTGGAAAAGGGCGACTTCGTGCTGGCATGTGGCGGCAAAACCGTTACCGTAACGTGTACTGATACAAAGGTGTGGAATACGCCTAACCGATGAAAAAAAGGTCGTGCAACGGTTGACTGTCCGTTACACGACCTTTTTCTTTTATATTGTTGTGTCTGGTCTTGCTGTCTAAGTATGGCGGCTTAGCGGTTGAAACGTGCGCCATACATTACGTTCGCGCTCCACGCAAAGTTCTTCCTGAAACTGCGGAGCAAGCTTTTTACATTCTTTTTCATAATACCTATTGTTTTTGTTATCCTAAGAAATACTGCCCTTACGGGCCAATCCTTTTACTTGTTATCCGTTGTTTTCGAGTGCAAAAATACAACCGTTCCGCTAATGTTCCGCCATTTTGGCACATGATATTTTTGTTGGAGCCCACTTTTTTGACATGGGTCAAAAGCTGCCGAGTTTCCTGTTAGCCATCCTGATCAAGTTTGTCGTTGTAGTGTCGGTGCTGAACACGGAGTTAAGTCCTTGTGCCTCTTGTGCCGGGTCGCCGGTATAGTCGTCGCCAGGTTGCCAGTAGTCGTGTCCTACGGGAAGGCTGGCCGTGCCGCCCCATCCCCAGAAGTTGCATCCTGCAAGCAGTCCGCCGTTGCGCGCGTTGCCTTCTACGAGGCTGAATATATATTCGTAATAGCTGTCACGCGCCGTCGTTGCGGCGTCTTTGGTGAACCTGAATCCGTCGCGCGGATAGCCGAATTCCTCCAGCACGAGCGGCTTGCCGTATTTGCGGGCTATGTCAAGATGGTTGTCGATATATTCCTTTGTGGCTTCTTTGGCATGCTTGAGATTGTCCGTCAGCTTGTCTTGCGGCGCCCATCCCCAGTTGTACGGCCAGATGTGTATGTTCATGTAGTCGACGTGCGGGCAGGCATGTATGCGCTCGAACAGGGCCATGTCCTCCTCGCAACCGTGTTGTCCCTCGCTGCCTGTCGACACAAGCTGCCGCGGGGCGAGCGAGTCGATTAGTGCCGCGGCCTCTTCCATCCATTCGGCGAAAGCCTCCTTGCCGTCAGTTGAGAATGCCCTTGGCTCATTGCCTATTTGCCATGACATGATGGTCGGGTCGTCGGCATAGCGTATTCCGGTGTACCTGTTCGTGCGCGAGACGATGTCGCGTACGTAGCCGGCAAATAGTTGTTTTGCCTTCGGCGACTTGGGAAACTGGCTTACGAAGTCCATGAAGGCGGGGTAGCCGTCCTTCGCCGGTACGGGAGCTTTGCCGTGGCCGGCCCATTCGAGGTATTGGCCGTAGCCGCCGCTCCATTCCCATGAGTTGTTGAGGTATAGCACGGCTACCATGTCCCTTTTTCTCATTTCCGCCAGCAGGTAGTCGAGGCCGGCAAGGATAGTGTCGTTATATTCGCGCGGAGCGGTCTGTAGCGTAGGCTCAACCTTGGTTGGCACGCCGCGCTTTCCGTCAGAGCCTACGAGAATGCGCAGGTTGTCAACTCCGATGGCTTTCAGTGAGTCGAGTTCCTGCTTCAGTCGCCGCCGGTTGCCGCCCGTTCCTTCGGACGCGAGGATGGCTCCGTACCAGAAGTTGGCGCCTATGTAATAGTACGGTTTGCCGTTGCGGACAAACTGTCCGCCGCTTACGCTGATGAAATTGTCATTACTTGCCGTGTGGCTTGTTTGCGCATTGCCCTGTGTCGTGCCGAGGGCAAGCGCGATAAGTGCTGATAATAGTTTCTTCATGATTATTGTCTTTCGGTTTTTCCGGTGTGGCAAAGTTACGTTATTAATGTCTTATCATATAGCACAATTTTGCCGGATGCTGGTACTATGTTGACGGCTTGGGACGGGTAGGGCGGCGTGCGGTGTTGTGCGCTGAATCAGGGTATAATGTAAAAGGCCGTCTTTCGCATTATGAAAGACGGCCTTTCAGGCGTTAATAGGCGGCCTTTTGCATTGCGAAAGACGGCCTTTTGCGTCGGCGCTTTATGTCGCGCGGTTTTCACAGGCTACGGGGTGCCTGCCGCTAAGCGCCATGCGTGTATTCGGTCAGATGTTGAACAACTCGGTGGAGAGGTATCTCTCGCCCGTGTCGGGCAGGAGCGTAACTATCCGCTTGCCGCTGTATTCAGGGCGCTTGGCTACCGCAAGTGCCGCCGCAAGTGCCGCTCCTGACGATATTCCTACGAGCAGTCCCTCGTTGCTGGCGGTGAGGCGTGCCGTGCGCATTGCCTCGGCGTCGGTTACGGTCACTACTTCGTCAACTACTCCGGCGTCGTATGTCTTAGGTATGAAGTTCGCCCCGATACCCTGAATCTTGTGCGGGCCGCTGTGCCCGGCCGACAGCAAAGGCGACGATGCCGGCTCAACGGCTATTATCTTGATGTCGTGATTGTATTCCTTGAGGCGTCGGCCCGTGCCCGATATTGTGCCTCCGGTGCCTACGCAGGCAACGAAAGCGTCTATATTTCCGCCAGTCTGTTCCCATATCTCGCGTCCCGTGGTGTCGTAGTGGCACTGAGGATTGGCCTGGTTGTCAAACTGTCCGAGAATAACCGAGCCCGGAATGGAGCGTTGCAGGCTCTCGGCTGCCTTTACGGCTCCGCCCATACCCTCGGCCGCCGGCGTAAGTCGGACCTCCGCTCCGTATGCGGCCACGAGCTTACGGCGCTCAATGCTCATTGTCTCGGGCATTGTCAGTATCAGTTTATATCCCTTGACGGCGGCCACGAGGGCAAGCCCTATGCCCGTGTTGCCGCTCGTAGGCTCGATTATCGTGGCTCCCGGGGTGAGCAGTCCGCGGCGTTCGGCATCGTTGACGAGAGCCAGTGCCACGCGGTCTTTTACGCTACCGCCGGGGTTGAAGAACTCTACTTTTGCCATGACAGGCGTGCTTACGCCTTCATGTGACGACAAACGACCCAGCTCTACGAGCGGGGTGTTGCCGATGAATGAAAGAATATTGTTGCTTTGCATGATGGAAGTTATTAAATTAAGAATTAAGAGTTAAGAATTAAGAAAATATGCCTTGTGGTGACATAGCTGAGGCCTAATAAGCCGAATGGGATAAATAAGCCATATAAAAGAGGAATACATATTTTCTTAATTCTTAATTCTTAACTCTTAACTCTTCATTTCTTTCTCCATGTCCCGACGTGACTTGGAATGGGTTACGAGCCATACGCCAAGGCACACGAGTATGACGGCAAGTCCTTGTGACGGCTTGAACACGCCTATTCCCGTAAGAACGCTCACCGTGACTGACACGAGCGGCTGCACGTAATTGTATATGCTGACTACGGTAGGACGGAGTGTCTGCTGGCCAACCATCATCAAGATGTAGCTTACGTATGTTCCGAAGAATACAACGAAGCCTGTCTCGAGCCATGTTGATACAGGTATGGCCGAGTAATCAATGGACGACACGCGGCCGAAGGTGAACGGCAGTATGAAAACAGACGCGTAGGTGAACATCCACTTGTTGATTGTTATGACGGAATAGCGGCGTATGAGGTCGCGGAATATCGTAAGATAAAACGCGAACGACAGTTGCGCGCCGAGGCAGAGCAGGTCGCCGCGGATGTCGCCTACCTTCGAGCTCGTGGCAGCCGCGCTGGTGGCGATAAGTATTATGGCGCCGGCGCAGCCTATTGCTACGCCTCCTGCCTTCTTGCCGGTTATGGGCTCTTTCAGTATTAAGGCTGCAAGGAGCATGGCGAAGATTGGCATTGACGTGGTCACGATACTTGCGTTGACGGGTGAAGTTATGCTAAGGCCGATGGTATAGCAGCACTGGTTGAACACAAGGCCGAGCAAGGCGGCGCCTATAAGCATGAGCAGGTCGCGCTTTGGGACGTGCTCTTTTTTGACAAACAGCGACGTGAGCCAGAACAGCACGGCGCCGCCCGTGACGCGGAACGTCACTACGTCAATACCGGTAAAACCGTGGGTCATGGCATCTTTGCCCAAAGGCGCCATCAACCCCCAGAACGCACAAGCCAAGAACATGCACAAGTGCGCGATTAGCGGACGATTGTTAGTCATGAAAATATAAGTTTATTATTATTTTGCGTGCAAAGGTACACAATTCAAAATAAAATGACTATATTTGCCATGAATAAGTAAGGATAAAATCAATATTATGCAAAAATACGCCGACTACATAAAAGAAATAGAGATAGACTCCCTTTGGAGCGGCCGCCGACACGTTGTATGGAAGCTCGACAGACGCGTGAACATACTGAGCGGAATCAACGGCGTAGGCAAAAGTACTATTATAAATAAAGTGGTGAAGAGCGTGGGTCCCAACGGCGACATAACCAACCATCTTATGAAAGGGGTACACATAACCGTATGCCCGGAAGATGCGGGCTTTATACGTTATGACGTAATACGCTCTTTCGACCGCCCCCTGCTTAATGCTGACGTAATAGGCGAGATGGGGGCGAATCTTGCCACGGAGCTTGACTGGCAGTTGTTCAAGTTGCAAAGGAAATACCTTGATTACCAGGTGAACATCGGCAACCGTATAATTGCCGTATTGCAGAGCGGACAGCCTGACGCGGCGATAATGGCGCAGCGCATATCGGAGCCTAAAAAGAAATTCCAGGACCTGATTGACGACCTGTTCTCGGATACCGGAAAGACAATAATACGTACCGAGAACGAAATCAAGTTCTCGCAGATAGGCGAGGCCTTGTATCCTTACCAGTTGTCGAGCGGAGAAAAACAGATGTTGGCCATATTGCTGACGGTGCTCATCGAGGACAACCAACCTTACGTGTTGTTCATGGACGAGCCCGAGGTAAGCCTGCACATCGAATGGCAGAAACGGCTTATCGACCTTATACTCGAGCTGAACGACAATGTACAGATAATACTTACGACACATTCGCCTGCCGTGGTGATGAACGGATGGATAGACAAGATTACCGAGGTCAGCGACATAACGGACAATGAGTAGCTCTAAACGTCTTGGAAACAATATTACTTCAGCGTATTTCAGCGCTGCCAACAGCCTGAAGCCGAAGAACGCCCGGCGCAAGATAGTTGCTTACGTCGAGAGTTACGATGACGTGTTGTTCTGGAGGACGCTGCTCGGCAATTATGAGGACGACACGAGGTATTTCGAGGTAATGCTGCCGTCGCACAGCACTCTGGAGCGCGGCAAACGCTCAGTGCTGATGAATCTGCTGTACGGCAACGTCGGACAGGATATGATAGCGTGTGTCGATGCCGACTATGACTACCTTATTCAGGGAGCAACGCAGACGTCAAAGGAAATAATCTCCAATCCGTATGTTTTCCATACCTATGCCTACGCGATAGAGAACTTGCAGTGTTATGCCCCGTCGTTGCATAATGTATGCGTCATGGTGACGCTTAACGACCATGCCGTGTTCGACTTCCAGACTTTTATGAGGCAGTTCAGTGAAGCTATTTTCCCGCTGTTTGTATGGTCAATCTGGCATTACCGCAGGAACATATACGGCCAGTTTACCATCACAGACTTCAACAAGGTGGTGGAGATAGGCGGTTTTAACGTGTATTCTCCCGAAATTGCAATTACCAACATAAGGAATAAAGTGTGGAAGAAAACCAACTGGCTGCGCAAGAAACATCCTGACGCCAAGGATTCGTACTTGGCCCTTAAACGTGAACTTATAGAGCTTGGGGTAACTCCCGGGACTACTTATCTTTATATTCAGGGACACCACTTGTTCGATAAGGTCGTCATGCCGCTAATGACCAAGGTCTGTGGAATACTGATACGCGAGCGCGAATCGGAAATACGCCATCAGGCAGTGCATTCCACGCAAATGCGCAATGAGCTGTCATGCTATTCGCACAGTGTGCAGGATATCGAGCAGATGTTGAAGAAAAACATGGGATATGTCATGTCGGAACCTTTCCGCAGGACGCAAAAGGACATAGAACGTTTCCTTGGAATCAAGGAGCGGGAAACTAATGGCGAGTGAGCGCGGCATGTGCGGCGTTCGTAATATGCCGTCTTTTATCGTGTGAAAGACGGCTTTTTGCAGTGTGTTTGACGGTCAATTACGGCGCGATAGGCCGTCGGTTATAATCTGGACTCTTGTTTTTATCCGTTTATCAGCCTGTACAGTGGTTAAGATGTATTTGGCTTGTTGTTGCCTGTCGGCGGCTGCCGGGCATGCGTAAACATACCAGCCCTATGCCGGCGGGTTTGCCCCTGCATGGAGCCGGGGCATGTCCGCTGACATAGGGCTGACACATTTAAAGAATGTCTGTCAGTATGTAATCGCCTTGTTTTCAGTGAGATACATGCAAAACTGACAGAAAACGGTACAACGACAGACTTTTTGCGCCTGTGGGTTATTGTTTGTTGACGTTGCTGTTTACACGTAAGTCTCGAGAAACTTGATTTCTCCGTTCACGTTCAGTGTCTTTGTCGTTGCAGGTACGAGCATGGTCTCGCCTTCACGTAATGTAGTGGCGTTACCCTCGTTGTCGGTGAAAGTAGCCTCTCCCTTCAGCCCGATGATTATCACGAAGCTGTCAAGTTCGCTGTAGTCGAGGGTCATCGGCTCGTCAAGGTCGTATACGGCAGTGTTGAAGTACCTGCATTGTACGAGCGACACGCCTTGGTTTTTTGCCGGTACATATTCCGTCCTGTAGTCTTCCTGCACGTTGTAGTCAATGCATTCGGCCGCCTGCTTGGTGTGCAGTTCGCGCAGGTTGCCGTTCTTGTCACGACGGTTAAAGTCGTAAATTCTGTACGTTGCGTCTGACGTTTGCTGTATTTCGGCGAGGAAGCAGCCCTTACCAATGCTATGGATTCTGCCCGCCGGTATGAAGAAACAGTCATCGGCCTTGACGGGAAACTCGGCAATGGCATCGCAAATGGTCGTGTCGGCAACCATTTCCTTATACTGTTCTGGCGTTATAGCCTGTTTTAGTCCGCAGCGCAATGTGGCGTACGGTTCGGAGTCCATAAGGTACCACATTTCCGTCTTGCCGTTTTTCATGCCTTGCTGCCTTGCCTTTTCGTCGTCTGGGTGTACCTGTATGGATAATGCCTGGCGTGCGTCAATGAATTTTATCAGTAGCGGAAAATCGTTGCCGAAGCGTTTGTAGTTTTCAGTTCCAACTAACCGGTCTTGCATTTCGGCCACCATTTCGGGCAATGTCTTTCCTTCGTAAGGGCCGTTGGCTATTATGCTTTCGTTGCCTTTTACGCCGGATATTTCCCAACTCTCGCCGATTTGTTCGTCATCATGTCCTTCAACACGCTTGAACTTGGCGATTTTATTGCCTCCCCAAATAGTCTGTTTGAGGATAGGCTTGAATTTTACAGGTTGCATATTAGTTTAATTTTTTTAATTGAAGTGTGGCTTAAAGCCTATTATCTTATCAGTTCTCTTTCCAGAAAGCTTTTGTGAACAGCACTATTACGCTGAAAAACTCAAGTCGTCCCATCAGCATCAGCATGGAGCAAATCCATTTGCCGATGTCCGGCAATGAGCTCCACGACATCGTCGGCCCAATCTCGAGGCCCAACGTAGGCCCTACATTGCTTGCGCTGCTTATTGCAATTGTCATTGAGTTTGTGCTGTCGACGCCGAGTAGCGTGAACGTAAAGTACGAGAAAAATACGGCTGCTATGTATAATGTGAAGAATACAAGAAGTGTCGGAACAGACTGGTTGGGCACGATGTTGCCGTTTATTTTGACCGGGAGCACGGCCCTCGGGTGCAGCAGCCGCTTGAATTCGTTGCGTATAATCCTGAACAGTATGGCGCATCTTATACATTTTATTCCTCCGCTTGTACTTCCTGCGCAGGCTCCGAACACCATGCACAGGCTGAGGATAATCCACGTTATATGCGGCCATTTTGCTGCATCGTCGTTGAAAATACCGGTTGTGGTGATAAATGCCGCTACCTGGAATAATGAGTTACGCAAGGCTTTGGATATGCTGTAATCGTTGTGTGTGATGAGGAAATACATTATCGTAGCGGTGGAAAGGAGTACTACGAGCATGTAAAACCTGAATTCTGCGTCCTTGAAGAACTCCTTTATCCTTCCTTTTATTACGACAAGGTAGAGCAGGCTGAAGTTGGCTCCTGAAAGAAGCATGAACACTATTGACGTATAGTCTATCGCAGCGGAGTTGAAGTAAGCCGTACTTTCATTGTGGGTGGCAAAGCCTCCTGTGGCGATTATCGACATTGCGTAGTTTACGCTGTCGAAAAGTCCCATCCCGAAAATGTAAAAAAACGCGGCACAGCTTATCGAAAGTACGATATACACGGCCCATATCGTCTTTGCGCTGGTGCTTAGACGGGGATGCAGCTTCGATTTTATCGGGCCGGTTGACTCAGCGGAGAAAACCTTGACGCTTCCCCCTACAAGCGAGGGTAGTATGGCTATGGTGAAGAATACGATACCAAGACCGCCAATCCAGTGTGTCAGTGAGCGCCAGAACAGCAGGCCATGTGGCAACGCCTCTACATCATCTATTATCGTGGCTCCGGTCGTAGTGAAGCCTGACATTGTCTCGAAGAAAGCATCCGTATAGCTTGTGAGGTATCCGCTGATTACGAACGGCAGCGCGCCGAGCCCACTGAAGATGATCCATATAAGTGTTACAAGCAGGTATGCCTCGCGCCGCCCCATGCTGTTTTCGGCTCCGTAGCCCTTGTATTTCAGGCCGATGGCCGCAAGTACCGTGATGGTTATCGTTATGAGGAACGCGGGAATGTCGTCTTCCTCGTAATAAACTGATACAAGCAGGCATGACAACATCATTATTGCCTCGATGAAAAGAAGCGAGCCTATTACCTTGTATACAAGCTTAGCGTTAATCATGTTCGTGGCTTAATTGAAGAATTTTTCTATCTTTGACATGTTTATGTTGTGACAGAATACCACAACTATATCACCAGCTTCAATCTGCGAACCTCCTGATACGAGGTGTCCTTCGCCGTTACGTACAAGACCTCCGATTGTTGTACCGTGAGGAAGACCGAGCTCATACACTTTTTTCTTTGTCACTTTCGAGCCTTCCTGCGCAGTGAACTCGGCCACGTCGGCATTAGCAGTCATAAGGAATCGTGTGTTCTTGACATCGGAATCGAGCATCATTTGGTATATATGACTGGCCGCGATGGCTTTTTTGTTGATGATGGTGCCGATGTCAAGGCTCTCGGCCATCTTTACGTAGTCTATATTTTCGACCATGGCTATGGTCTTGCGCACGCCGAGCCGTTTTGCCGTAAGGCACGCCAGGATGTTTGTTTCGGCATTGCCTGTCAGTGCAACGAAAGCCTGGGTGTTCTTCACTCCCTCCTCGATGAGTAACGGGATGTCGCGGCCGTCACCGTTGATTACCATTACCTTGTCAGTGTCAATAAGCTCGTTGATTTGTTCGCAGCGCCTTTCGTCGTCTTCGAGGATTTTCGCGTTCATGTATTCCGGCATCATCTGTACCGCCCTTATGGCAGTGTTGCCACCTCCCATTACCATGACGTTCTTCACATCAACGTAATGTTCCTTGCCAACAATTTTCCTTATGTATGGAATATAGTTACGGGTGGTCATGAAATAAGCCATGTCGTATATTTTCAATACATCGTCTCCTCGTGGTATTATAGTTTCGTCACCCCGCTTTACTGCAACGATATGGTATGGAGATTCAGGCTTACAGAGGTCTTTCAGAGGCTCGTTCAGTATTTCGCATGTTTCCCTCAACTTTATACCGAGCATTACCAAGGCTCCGTTATGCACGTCCCACCGTTGCCTTACCCAGCTCATTTTCAGCCCGTTAACGATGTCGTATGCCGCAAGGTTCTCCGGATAGATAAGCGAGTCAATACCAACCTTGCCGAACAAGTTTTTCAGTTCCGGTTCCATGAACTCGTAGTTGTTGACCTTTGCCACTGTTTTTTTTGCTCCGAGAGCTTTGGCCATGATACAGCTGTTCATGTTCATGTTTTCGTCAGGTGTCACTCCGATATACAAGTCGGCATTGCCGGTACCGGCGTTTTTCAGCGCCTTGACGCTTGAAGGCGACGCATGTACCGTCATTAGGTCGTAGTCACCGGTTACATTGTTAAGGCGTTCTTCGTCTTCGTCAATCAGGACAATATCCTGATCGTTGCGCGACAACAGTTTAGCCAAGTGGGTTCCTATGGCGTAAGCGCCTGCAATGATTATTTTCATCTCCTTATCTTATATGTTATTTAAAGTCTTGGGCGGAGTTTAGGATTCGTGTACCTCAAGAATTGCTGAGGCAATAGCGTCAGCGTCAGTGCCTGTTATGTGGCGTAATTCGTCAACAGTGCCATGTTCTACGAACATGTCCGGCAGTCCGATGCGTATTATCCTGCATTGGTGTCCGTGGTCGGCCATCCATTCAAGCACTGCCGAACCGAATCCGCCGGCACGTACTCCGTCCTCAACAGTCACTATCTTATGGAATTTGCGGCCTATCTCTTCGAGCAGCTTTTCGTCCATGGGCTTTATGAAGCGCATGTCGTAATGAGCTATGCTAATCCGTCCGTCAGTGTCTTTCTCGACCTTGGTTATTGCCTTGGCGGCGATATTGCCTATAGGCCCTACGGTCAAGACAGCCACGTCATTGCCGTCTTTCAATCTGCGGCCGGTGCCTACTTTTATTTCCTCGAATTTGTTACGCCAGTCCACAAGCACTCCGTGTCCGCGCGGATATCTTATTACGAACGGGCCTTTACCTTCGAGTTGTGCCGTGTACATGAGGTTGCGCAACTCGTGTTCGTCCATAGGAGAGGCGATGGTAAGGTTGGGTATGGGGCGTAGCGCTGCTATGTCGAAAGTTCCGTGGTGTGTCGCCCCGTCTTCGCCTACAAGTCCGGCACGGTCAAGACAGAGCACTACGGGCAGCCGCAGGATGGCCACGTCGTGTATTATATTGTCGTACGAGCGTTGTGCGAACGAGCTGTATATGTTGCAGAAAGGCAGCAGTCCGTCTTTTGCCATGCCTGCCGCGAAGGTCACGGCGTGGCCTTCGGCTATGCCGACGTCAAACGTGCGGTTGGGCATTGCCTTCATCATTATGTTCATCGAGCAGCCCGTAGGCATGGCCGGGGTAACGCCTACTATGCGCGGATTGGTCTTTGCAAGCTCCAAAAGAGTCTCGCCGAACACGGTCTGGAACTTCGGAGGAATGCCCGTTTCGTCTGTTTCTATTCGCTTTTCCGCGTCAATATTGAAGCAGCCGGGGGCGTGCCACGTAGTAGGGTCTTTCTCCGCGGGGGCGTATCCGTGTCCTTTTATCGTGTGCAGGTGCAGCAGTTTAGGCCCTTTCATCTCCTTCAGCTGCCGCAACACGCGCACGAGCTCTATGACGTTGTGCCCATCAAACGGGCCGAAATACCTGATGTTAAGTCCCTCGAAGATGTTTTGCTGGTGGCTTATGGCCGACTTTAGCGCATTGTTCAGGCGTATTATGCCTTTGCGGCGGTCGTCATTCAGGTATCCTTTAGAATTCAGCCATTTCGAAGCCTTGAATCTCACACGGTTGTACGTCTCGTTGGTGTTGAGCTTGATGAGCGATTGTTTCAGTCCGCCCACACTTCGGTCAATGCTCATGTTGTTGTCATTGAGCACTATGAGCATGTCGTTCGGCGTGGTTGATACGTTGTTGAGGCCCTCGAAAGCCAGGCCTCCGCTCATGGCGCCGTCTCCTATTATCGCTACGACATGCCTGTCGTCATGTCCGGTTTTCTTCGCGGCCACGGCCATGCCTAGTGCCGCCGATATTGAGTTTGACGCATGTCCGCACACGAACGAGTCGTATTCGCTTTCAAATGGTGACGGGAATGGTCTTATTCCGTGCAGTTTCCTGTTGGTGCAGAAACTGTCTTTGCGCCCCGTGAGAATCTTGTGTCCGTAAGCCTGGTGGCCCACGTCCCAAACCAGTCTGTCGTAGGGCGTATTGTAGACGTAGTGCAGTGCAACGGTAAGTTCTATAGCCCCGATACTTGACGCAAGATGGCCGGGATTCACTGACAGCTCTTTAAGAATGTCGTTGCGCAGTTCCTTGCATAGTTGCGGTAGCTGCTCCACTTTCAGCTTTCTCAGGTCGTCAGGGTATTTTATGGTATTAAGAAGTGTAAAATCGTTAGTTCCTGCTGCCATTACATTAATTTATATGAATGCAAAGTTAATGTAAACAAAGGTAAGAACAAAATAAATTCTGTTATTTTTTATATTCGTGTCGGCAGTGTTTCTTTCTTGTTATCGTGCTTTTGCTTGCAAAATGATTGTCTTGGCGGCAGTTTTTTCAATAAAAAAGATTAATTTTGCCAACAAGAAACATTTTTTATCATTATGACGACAACCAAGACTTTAATTACCGCAGGCATGATGATGGCCGCCTTTATGTTGCCGGCCAATGCCCAAGACAGTAATGGGGGCATATCTAAGGATATGCTACGTGTTATCCAACAGTCACAGCAACGCACTCCGGCCGACAAGGCCCTGTTTAACGCCTTGGCCGCAAACAGTATTGATGCTTTGGCCGCCAACCATGCCAACAAGGGTTCACTGGACACCTATTTCAGCATTGAGACACCCTCGCAGAGCATTACCGACCAGAAGCAGAGCGGCCGTTGCTGGATGTTCAGCGGTTTCAATGTGTTGCGCTCGGAGTTTGCTGAACGTACGGACTCGCTTACCGTTAACCTGTCGCACGACTATCTGTTCTTCTGGGACCAGCTCGAGAAAGCCAACCTCTTCCTTCAGGGGGTTATTGATTGCGCCGACAAACCCATTGACGATGAGCGTGTGCGCTTCTTCTTCAAGAGCCCAATCAACGACGGAGGCACTTATTGCGGTGTAGCCGACCTTGTGGCTAAGTATGGTCTGGTGCCTGCCGAGATAATGCCCGAGACTTATTCGAGCGACAATACGTCAAAGGTGGCAAGTCTGCTCAAGTCAAAGTTGCGTGAGTATGGTCTCCAGCTTCGGGATATGGTGGCAAAGGGCAAGAGCAAGGCCGACATCAAGGCCGAGAAGACAAAAATGCTTTCGACCGTGTACCGCATGCTTTCGCTCACGATGGGTGAGCCTCCTTCGGAGTTCACCTATGCTTTCAAGAACAAGCAGGGACGTACTGTTACCGAGCCGAAAAAATACAATCCCGTTACGTTTGCTGCCGAAATATTGGGTGAAAAGCCTGTTTATGGCTCGTTCATAATGGTGATGAATGACCCGCGCCGCGAGTATTACAAGACGTATGAGGTGGAGTATGACCGCCACACATACGACGGCACCAACTGGAAGTATCTCAACCTTCCGATGGAAGACATCGCCAAGTTGGCTATTGCCTCGCTGAAGGATGGTCGCAAGATGTACAGTTCATACGACGTAGGCAAATTCCTTGACCGCAAGCGCGGCTATTGTGACGTTGAGAACTTCGACTACGGCACGCTCTTCGGCACTACTTTCGGCATGGATAAGGCGCAACGTATCATGACATACGACAGCGGAAGTACCCACGCAATGACCCTTACGGCGGTTGACCTTGACGCGGACGGCAAGCCCGTTATGTGGAAAGTGGAGAACAGCTGGGGCCCGGATTACGGCCAGAAGGGTTGTCTTATCATGACCAACGAGTGGTTTAACGAATATATGTTCCGTCTCGTGGTCGACAAGAAGTACGTTCCCGCCGACATGCTAAAGCAATATGAGCAGAAACCTGTAATGGTAATGCCTGAAGATCCGCTGTTCCTGCCGGACGAATAAATTAAGAATTAAGAGTTAAGAATTAAGAAAATATGCCTCTTTTTGTATGTAGAAAAATAATTTGCGAGGCATATTTTCTTAATTCTTAACTCTTAATTCTTAATTATTTTATACCAGGTGGCTTATCAGCTCCTCACGGTCGCCGGGCAGGAGGTCGATTACCGGAATCTCGATCATGGTGTAGCAGCCGGGCTGCTGGCGCATTGAGGCGCGTGCCACGTTGACGAGAACCTGACCCGTAAGTGCTGGGTTGTTGATGCTCATTTTGAATTCGAGGCGCTGGTTCTGCGTCTTTCCGCTTACGCCTTTGCGTACGAGGTTCACTCCGTGGCCCATATCCTGTACTTCATCAACGCTCTTTACGGGGATAACGTAGGTCTCGTCGCTTGCGAAGTACGGGTCAGCCTTGATAGCCTTGGTCACTTCTTCAAGGCTTGCGCCTTCTTCCAGTTCTACGTAAACCATGCGGCGGTGTATGCCTTCACCCTTGGGGATGGTCATCGAGAGGGCGTTCTTCACACCTTCCTTAGAACGTACGCATACAGAGTGGCCCATACTCATACCCGGGCCGAAGTTCGTATAGCTCAGTCCTTTAGGCGCAAGGCTCTGCATGAGGGTGCGCACCACACTGTCCGAACCCGGGTCCCATCCTGCTGCAATCACCGCAACGCGTCCGTGCTCCTTGCATATCTTCATCAGGTTGGCGCGGTATTGGCGTATGTCCGTGTGTATGTCGAAGCTGTCAACGGTATTGATACCCAGCGGCAGAATCTTGCTTGCGTACTCTTCGCAGCTGCGTGTCGGGGTAGCCAGTATCGCCACGTCGACATCTTTCAGTTCGGTTATGTCCTTTACTACTTCGTATTGTGCCAGTTCGGCGGGCTTGTTCTCAGCCCCGTTGCGTCTTACAATACCTGCAATCTCGAAGTCTTCGGCTGCCTCAAGTGCCTCCAAGGTGAATTTTCCTATGTTGCCGTAGCCCACTACGGCCGCTCTGATTTTCTTCATAATTGGTGTGTTTGTTTATCCTTACTTGTTTAATTTGTCTGCAAAATTACTGCAACTTAGTCAAAAATGCAAGACAAAAGCATGAAAAACGAGTGTTTGTAAACATTTCTTTTCTTTCTTTGTTATTTTGTTAATCCATGGATTGTGCGGTTCAAAGCGTTGTTTTCAATGTGCAGGTTTCGTGTTGCCTGTATTTTAACAAGGATTATAACTCATAACGGTTCAAGTGTTAACGGCGGGCGCGTGAGAAGGGCCTCCGTTCAAAATAATTGTCCGGGTGCCGTGAATACGCCAAAATATGCGTTTTAGTAAACCGTTGACACACAGGGAGTTGCATATATGTAGAAATTCAGGGTGTGTTTGTATGGCCGCTAAAATGCCGCAAAACGCAGCGCTGATGGCCATCTTTTACACTGCAAAATGCCATGTTCGGCAGTGCGAAAGGCCGTCTTTTGCGTTCCTGCACACCTTTCGTGGCCTGATAAGCTGACACGGACGCTCGTTTTTGTTAATATGTTTAACATTTCCGTTCTGTTTTGTCTATTATTTGACTGTTAAACTATGGCATTCAAATTGTTAATAAAGTAAAATACCAGTCGCGACTTTTAGTCCGGATGAATCAACACGTTTATTGTTTTTTGACTGATTTTGGCCGTGATATATGATGATGGTTGTTTTTCAATCCGTTTACATATCAAACGGGTATCTAATATTTAACATTAATTAGTCAATCGGGGGGGGTAATTTATGTTATTTTTATAATTTTGCAACCGGATATATAATGCAGATGTAGATGTTATCATCCTGTTCGTTGCAACCAACATAATCTAAATATAGAAAGAGAATCAAGCGATATTAATCGTTACTCAGTAGACTGCCTTCCGTCATTTCCACACTTGGCGGGAGGCTTTTTTATGGATTATGTCGGTCGTGGCCGATGAGTTGCCGGCCAGTGTGTTGTCCGGCTCAAGCAATGCATTTGGGCTGTTTTTTTTGAATTGCTGGTTGTCTTTGTCATGCCTTTTCGTATGTGGCATTGTGCCCCGATGTTACAAAAGTTTTAACAAACCTTTTCGTTGTGTACACTGTTTTAATACATAATAATATATTTAATACATGTTAACACAAATTCTGCCAGTAAATAAAAATAAACTTGTAAATTTACAAAAGAAGTTAATGAGGCGGTAAGCCAAGGGATTTGGTTTTGCAACATATAAAGCGGAACGGGACAAGTACACGTTAGTATCATAATAGAATAACCAACATACTTATATTAATTAACATTACCTAATTAAATGAATTGTAATCGATTAAAGAGAGTAATCCTGCCATGCGTTGTATTGGCAGGAACACTTGCGTTGACCGGTTGTATGGATGACGGCTATGATTTCAACGAAGTGGACATGACAGTCGGTATTGGCGGCGACGGACTTTCGCTGCCTGTCAGTTCTACCGACACAATCAAGTTAGAGGACGTTCTCGAACTCGACGGTTCGGAAAGCGTAGTTGTCAAGGATAACGGTGACTATGTATTCGAGCAGACCGGCGACGACGTGGCTCCGGTACACCCGGCGATAGACCCCATAGTGGTAAGCCAGGCCGGCGCGCCTGAGGCTGGCGAGATAGTCATCAGCGCAGTTCCCGCAGTGGGCGGAGGCTACTATGAAATAACGGCGGGCGGCAGGGCGCAGTCGTTTACCTACACAGGCTCTAAGCCGGACGAGGTTCTGTCGTTGACAAGTGTAGGCGTTGACGGCGCAATTTCGTTTACTGTAGAATTCCCGCGCGAGCTGAGCCAGGCCGTGCCCACGGTCGACATGCTGACGGTAACCCTGCCGTCATACATGCAGCTTGACAACGCAGGACATGGCACCGACGGACATACGCTTGTATACACAGACGTGCCTACCGCCACCTCGTTAACCGTTGATGTACCCATAAGCAGTCTTGACTTCACCGTAAGCGGCCAGGGTAACGACCGCCTGGCCATAGAAGGTGACAGAATCGTAATGGCCGGCGACATCCGTGTGGACGTTTCTGCAACCGCGTCAACCGCAGCCGGTGTAGACGGAAGCCGCATAACGAGCTCTATGAGGATGGACGATATAACGGTGACAAGCGCCTACGGCAAGTTCAATCCTGACATTGACCTTAACGAGCTTGGTAATGTTGAGATTACGGGCGTGCCCGACTTCCTTACTGACGGCAACGTCGTGGTAGACCTTTACAACCCGCAAATACTCCTTACCGTGACCAACGACATGGCCATCGGCGGTGTCATCAACGGTATTATCACTTCACACAAAGAGGGGAACGACCCTGTTTCGATTCCCGTTAACGGCATAAATGTCAAGCCTTCAGGCACTACTAACGTGTGCATCTGCCGCAGGGCCGAGGACGTTGACGCTACGCTGTACGACCAGGTGTTGCCTATAGCAAACCTGTCAGACCTGATTTCGACCATTCCGGACAATATAACGTTTGACGCTGAGGCTACCGCCGACTCTAAAACTGATGGCAGCTTTGACTTCGGCAAGCAATATACCATACAGCCGAATTACCGCATTGAGGCACCTATTACTTTCGATGCTGATGCCCGTATAGTATATAAGGACACCCTTGACGGATGGAACGACGACATCAGCGACTTTGAACTGGCCGAGGATTCGTATGTAAGCATGAGTGCCACGGTGGAGAACCGTGTGCCGGCTTATCTTGACCTGCAGGTCAGCGCGGTTGATGTTGACGGCAACGTTATGTCGGAAAACGACATCACCGTTGAGGTAAGCACTACTGTCCTGGCCTCGGCTGACGGCGAGAACTCAGCCGAGACGCCCCTTACCGTAAACATCCGGCAGAAAAGCGAGGGCGCGTTCAGCCGTCTTGACGGCCTCGTGTTCAATGTCGAGGCACGTGCTTCCGAAGATGGACAGAACCCGGTAGTGGGCAAGACCCTTAACGCCAAGAAGCACTTTATCATAGCACGTGACATCAACGTGAAACTTGTTGGCAAGGTAATAGGTGATTTCAACTAATCCATAAAAACAGGAAATACAATGAAACAATCATATACAAGGCTTGCGGCTGCCGTCATAATGATAGCCGCGGCGGGCGGAGCCATGGCCCAAGGACTTAATTCGGCTTACTTCACCGACGACTATAAGTTCCGCCACGACATGAACCCCGCGTTCGGTAACGAACAGAACTATGTCTCGATACCGGCGCTCGGCAATATCAATGTCAACACGCACGGCAACTTCGGATATGAGGATGTAGTGTTTGACAACCCGATGTATCCTCAGGGCAGCGACAAAAAGCTGACCACATTCATGAATCCCTATATCTCTACGGGAGCGGCGCTCGACGGATTCAGCAAGGGCAACAACCGTATCATGGGTGATGTCGGCATAATGTTGTTCTCCGGCGGATTCAAGGCTTTCGGCGGATATAACACCATTGAAATCAGTTCAAAGACAACTTTCGGCATTTCGTTGCCGTACGAATTGTTCGAGTTTGCCAAGAATACGGGCAACAGGACTTATGACATTGGCGACATTAATGCCCATGCAATGTCGTATGCCGAACTGGCTTTCGGCCATTCACGCCAAATAAACGAGAAGCTGCGTGTCGGGGCGAAGCTGAAGTTCCTGTTCGGATTGGGCCGTGCCGACCTGAAGTTCAGTGACGTCAAGGCCGACCTTGCGGCTAACGACAAGTGGACGGTATCTGGCAAGGCCACGGCCGACGTTTCGCTGAAAGGCTTTTCATATGTGTCCGAAACTGATGAGTACAACAACCCCGACAAGGGCGAGTATGAGAAAGTCAGCGATGTCGATGTCGACGGTTTCGGGCTTGGCGGTTTCGGTATGGCCATCGACCTTGGTGGCGTTTACCGTATAAATGATGACTGGCAAGTGAGCGCTGCAGTACTCGACCTCGGCTTTATAAGTTGGAGTGAGAATGCTCAGGCCGTTAATCGCTCGGATAAGTTCGAGTTTGATGGTTTCCATGACATTTCGGTAAACGACGGTTCAGGTGTGTCGTTTGACGACCAGGCAGACAATTACGGTGACCAAATGACCGACTTCCTTAATCTTAGGGATAATGGCGACCAGGGCGGGCGCACGACGGGAATCGGCGCAACGCTTAATTTCGGCGCTGAATATAACCTGCCGGTTTACCGCAAGATTACGTTCGGATTGCTCAGCAGTACTCGTATAAAAGGGGCTTATACATGGACGGAAGGACGCCTGAGCGCTAATTGGACGCCTCTGAAATGGCTCGATGGCGGTGTAAATCTTGCGGTGAACAGCTTTACGACAAGCATGGGCTGGGTGCTGAATATACATCCAAAGGGATATAACTTCTTTATCGGTATGGACCATCTGCTCGGAAAACAGAGCAAGGAGGGCATTCCTCTCAGTTCCAACGCAAGTTTAAATATAGGCATGAGCGTTACCTGGTAAGGAGCAGAAAAGATAGGAGTGAAAAGTTAAAAGTGAAAAATCCGTTAGGCTTAAACCTTCAAGCCACATGGATTTTTCACTTTTAACTTTTCACTCTTAACTCTTTTATACAATAAAAAGATATCTGTTGCGTTTTTAGTTAAGGTGTAATTGTAATTTTTCAGATAATGATAGAATACGTAAAGGGTGAATTGGTTGAACTTTCTCCGGCGTATGCGGTAGTGGAAGTTGCCGGGGTAGGTTACGGTCTTAGTATCACCCTTAATACATATACGGCCGTTCAAGGCAAGAAGGATGTCAGGTTGTACGTTTTTGAGAGCATTCGCGAGGATGCTTATACGCTGTTTGGCTTCGCTTCGAAGCAGGAGCGTGAGATGTTCCTCCTGCTCATAACCGTATCTGGCGTTGGTGCCAACACCGCACGCATGATACTTTCCGAAATGACTCCTTCAGAACTTTGCGGCGTCATTTCATCCGGTAACGAGAAAATATTGAAGGGCGTTAAGGGCATAGGACTCCGTACAGCGCAGCGAATTATAGTAGACCTGCGTGACAAGATTGCCGCATTGGGTATTACGGACGAACTGCCTGAACAGGGCGGGAATACAGTCGTGCAGGTTGATAAGGAGATTAAGGATGAGGCTGTGGGGGCTCTTACCATGCTCGGTTTTGCGCCTGCGCCTTCGGCAAAAGTTGTGGTAGCCATATTGAAAGAGCAACCAGGCTTGCCTGTTGAACAGGTTGTTAAGTTGGCATTGAAACAGATAAAATAAGCATTTGAGTGAATAATGAAAAATGAATAATGGATAATACTGGTGGTTGCTGGCGCAGGTGTTGTTGCTTACACTGGTATTCGCGCACATTGTTAGGCTCGTTTCGTTGAATGATTTTTCATTTTTAATTATTCATTTTTCATTTAGATTATTGATGGTTCGTAAGTCGATATACACGGTTTTGTTTGTTTTGCTGGCCGTAAGCACGGTCGGTTTTGCCGTTGGTGTGCCTTTCCGTCAGGATGTACGGACGGCCCGTCCTGTACAGGGTGGGGCAGGGCAGGGCGCTACGGCTGCCGATGACAGCGCACGACAGGCCGTGACGGCGCTTTCGAAAATTGTAGTTGAGGAGGATACCATTCCCGATTCATTGCTTCATCCACGTTGGAAAATCCAGCGGACAACTCCCGTTACGCAGTCGGATCTCGATACCTATCCAGCCGACCTGTCGTTTCCCGACAATATAAAGCAGGAAGTTGTTTATGTGGATTCGTTGGATCGTTATTACATAGGTTCAAAGATGGGTGACAGTTATTTGTCAACGCCTATTGCGATGACGCCGGAAGAGTATCGTAAATGGAGCGAGCGGAGAGAGTTTGAACGCTTCTTCCGCGAGAAGAACGATACGATGATAAAGGAAAAGGGCAAGGATAAGTTCTCGTTTGCCGACATGCACTTTGACCTTGGGCCGGCAGAGAAGATCTTTGGACCTGGAGGTGTGCGCATAAAAACTCAAGGAACGGCCGAGCTGAAGTTTGGAGCAACATTGAAGAATATAGACAATCCATCGCTCCCGATACGTAACCGTAAGACGACAACGATGGATTTTGACGAGAAGATAAACCTGAGCGTCAACGGAAAAGTGGGTGATAAGGTGAACATGAACCTTAACTACAACACTGACGCGACGTTTGATTTCGACTCGCAGAATCTCAAGCTAAAGTACGAAGGTAAAGAAGATGAAATCATTAAGCTTGTTGAGGGCGGAAATGTGTCGTTTCCAAGCAACTCGTCGCTTGTTACCGGAGCCACGTCTTTGTTCGGTATACGTACTGACTTGCAGTTTGGCAAGCTATCGCTGCAGACCGTAGTGTCGCAGAAGAAGTCTTCATCCAAGAATGTATCGTCTAAAGGGGGAACGCAGGTTACGCCATTTGAATTTGACGTTACCGACTATGAGGAGAACCGTCACTTCTTTCTTTCGCGTTATTTCCGTGACCGTTATGATGACGCCATGTCACGATTGCCTAACCTTACTACGGGTATTACAATCAATAGAGTTGAAATCTGGGTGACCAATAAAACCGGAACAACGACAAATTCGCGTGATATCGTTGCCCTGACCGACCTTGGCGAGAATACGTCTGTCAGCAACCCGATGTGGGGACTGACCGGACAACCAGTTCCGAGTAACACCGCCAACAGCGAGTATAGCACGATGGTGAACAGTTATGCGGCAGCCCGTGACATCAACCAGACAAGTACCGTACTTGATGCCGTGCCCGGATTTACAGGCGGAGTCGACTATGAGAAACTTGAAAGCGCACGCCTGCTCAACAGTTCTGAGTACACTGTCAATACCGCCCTCGGATATGTGTCGCTAAGGACGTCGTTACAGACGGACCAGGTAATAGCGGTTGCTTATGAGTACACTTACGGAGGAGTTACTTATCAGGTTGGCGAGTTCGCTTCAGACATTCAGGATGTTAGCCAGGCTTTGTTCGTCAAATCGCTTAAGAACACAAGCAACAACCCGCAACAAGGCAACTGGGACCTGATGATGAAGAACGTTTATTATCTTGCTTCGTCAGTCGAGAAAGATAAGTTCCGCCTCGATGTAAAATACCAGAGCGACACAACGGGCGTATATCTTTCTTACATTCCCGAGCAGCAGGTTAAGGACCAGCCTATCATTCGCCTCATCGGGGCTGACCGTTTGGATAATAATAACAAGGCTAACAGCAACGGCTACTTTGATTACGTCGACGGTTACACTGTAAGTAACGGTCGCGTGTTCTTTCCTAAAGTAGAACCTTTCGGTGATTATATGTACACGGCATTGATGAGTAAGGGCGTTTCATCAGCTGTGGCCCAGCGTTATAGTTTCACTGAGTTGTATGACTCGACAAAAACAACAGCGAAGCAGATCGCTGAAAAGAACAAATACCAGATCAGCGGACAGTTTAGAGGCACGCTGGCCAATGTCATTTCGCTTGGCGCATATAATGTTCCGCAAGGCTCGGTAGTGGTTACTGCCGGTGGGGTGACGCTCACTGAAGGCACAGATTATACTGTTGATTACTCGGCCGGAGAGGTTACGATACTTAATCAAAGCATCATTGATGCGGGAACGACAGTCAACGTATCGCTTGAAAGCAACACGGACTATGCCCAGGAACGAAAGACTTTCCTCGGATTGAACTGGCAATATGACTTTTCAAAAAACTTCCAGCTTAGCGGAACCATTCAACATTTGTCCGAACAGGCGCTGACCACGAAGGTTTCGATGGGTTCAGAGCCCTTGAACAACACTCTTTGGGGACTTAACATTAACTGGAAACAGGAGAGTCAATGGCTTACCAATATGCTTGACAAACTGCCTTTCCTGCATTGTACTCAACCTTCCCAGATTTCGTTTACAGGCGAATTTGCCCAGCTTATAGCCGGACAAGCCAGTGGTGTGCAGGATAACGCTTCATATATTGATGACTTCGAGAATACTAAAAATGCCATCGACGTGTCCACGCCTACATCGTGGATTTTATCGAGTGTACCTTCGATGTTTCCTGAGCATAGCGACAAGACCACGCTCCAGAGCGGATACAACCGCGCGTTGCTGGCTTGGTATACGATAGACCCATTGTTTACGCGGCGCAGCTCGTCGTTAACTCCGTCGCATATCAAGAGCGACCTTGACCAGTTGAGCAATTACTACGTGCGCGAGGTATATGTCCGTGAGTTGTTCCCGGCCCGTAGCGAGAATTCGTACAGCGGCTCGGTATCCACTATTCCTATACTAAACCTTGCATATTATCCGGACGAGCGCGGTCCGTATAACTTCAACCCGAACCTCAATTATGACGGAACCTTGCAGAATCCGCAGCAACATTGGGGCGGAATGATGCGCAAGCTCGATACCAGCGACTTCGAGACGGCCAATATTGAGTATATAGAGTTTTGGCTGCTTGACCCTTTTATTTATTCCAACCAACAGTCTGATGCCAATCAATACGGTGGTGATTTGTATATCAACCTCGGTGAAGTGAGTGAAGATGTGCTTCGTGACGGCCGTAAGTTCTATGAGAGCGGCATGCCTGTGGACGGCTCGGAGAGTTACACTACAACTCAATGGGGTAAGATTCCGACGCAGGCTACCGTAACGTATGCCTTTGCCACAACCGACGGTTCTCGTGAGTTGCAGGACGTAGGATACAATGGATTGACGGATGAGGAGGAACGTGAGTTCGGGGCTTATCAGGAATTTTTGTCCGCGATACAAGGTAAAGTGTCGCCGGCGCAGCTTGATTCAATAATGAACGACCCCGCAAACGACGACTATCATTATTTCCGTGGTTCTGATTTCGACCGTATTGAGGCTCCGATCCTGCGGCGCTATAAACGAATCAACAATCCGCAGGGCAACTCGCCCGACAGCAACAGTCGTACCGAAAGCTACGATACGTCATATAAAACTACGCCCGACGTCGAGGACATCAACCAGGATTACACCCTGAACGAGTACGAGAACTACTACCAGTACCGCATAAGCATGCGCCCTGAAGACTTCGTTGTCGGCCAGAACTTCATCGTTGACAAACGTGAGACTTCCCCTACGTTGCGCAACGGCGATAAGGGGCATGCTACATGGTATCAGTTCCGCATACCGCTTGACGACTTTGAGGAGAAGGTTGGCTCCATCAATGATTTTTCCTCCATACGTTTCATGCGAATGTTCCTTACCAACTTCAGCAAGCCTATAGTTCTCCGATTTGCCACGTTGGACCTTGTCCGTGGCGAATGGCGCATGTACGAGCAGCCGTTGAGCAACACTTCAAGCGAAAGCGGAAGCATGTCGGTAAGCGCCGTGAACATCGAGGAAAACAACGATAAGACCCCGGTAAACTACATTCTGCCGCCTGGTATCACCCGTGAGCAGGATCCTACGCAGCCGCAGCTGGCCGAGGAGAACGAGCAGGCATTGAGCTTTACGGTAAACAACTTCTCTACAAACGAGGCGAAGGCCGTTTACAAGAATACAACTCTTGACATACGCCAGTACAAGAGGTTGCAGATGTTCGTCCACGCAAATGCCTTCGAGCAGAACACGACCCATCTTTCTGACAACCAGCTGGCTTTGTTCATACGTCTGGGAAGCGACTACCGCAATAATTATTATGAGTACGAAATACCCCTGAAGCTCACCCCGCCCGGCATTTACGGTCGCTATTCGGTGGAGGATGCACGCATGGTATGGCCTGAGGAGAACATGCTCGACATACCACTGAGCGTGTTCACCAATATAAAGAAAGCCCGCAATACGGCCAAGTCACAAGGCCTGGCGTCGTTCGTCAGCGTGTACAGCGCATACGATGAAGACCATCCTAACAATAAGGTAAGCATAGTCGGTAACCCGACGCTCGGCGAAGTGAAGACTATGATGATAGGTGTGCGTAACCTGTCGGGCGAAATCAAGTCGGGTGAGGTATGGATAAATGAGTTGAGGCTCAAGGAATACAACAACGAGGGAGGCTGGGCCGCCCAGGGAGCCCTCAATGTCCAGCTTTCAGATATAGGCTCGTTAAACGCTACTGGAAAGATAGTAACCAACGGTTTCGGAGGTATAGAGGACGGCGTAGCCGAGCGTTCGCAGGACGACTACAAGACTTACAGCTTTACGGCGAATATCGAGCTTGGCCGGTTCTTCCCCGACAAGGCAAAGGTTACGGCTCCGCTTTACTACTCGATAACCAAGGAGGAGACGCGGCCGAAGTACAATCCGCTTGACACCGACTTGCTGCTTGACGAGTCGCTCGACGCTATTTCCGATTCGCACGAGCGCGACTCGATAGAGAGCATAGCCGTTACTAAGACCACGAACACCAACTTCTCGCTATCAAACGTGCGCGTAGGCATACAGACCAAACGCCATCCCATGCCGTACGACCCTGCCAACTTCTCGTTCAGCTACAGCCACAGCCATCGTTATACTACGGGCCAGACCACCGTGTACGAGCGCGAGGACAACTGGCGCGGTGCGCTCAACTACAGTTACACGCCGGTGTACAAGCCTTTTGAACCGTTCCGTAAGCTTATTAAGAGCAAGAGCAAATGGTATGACATATTAAAGCGTTTCGGACTTAACTGGCTGCCGCAGAACATCTCGTTCGACACGGAAATGACGCGCAACTATTACGAACTGCAGGAGCGCGACATGGAAAGCACTGAAGGTAACATGCTGCCGCTCACGTTCAGCGAACAGTTCCTGTGGAACAGGTCGTTCTCTGTCAGGTGGGATTTGACCAAGAACCTGCACATGAACTTCAGCAGCGCTACCAACGCCGAGATAGAAGAGCCTTACACGCCTATTAACAAAGACCTGTATCCCGACAGTTACTCGGCGTGGAAAGACTCCGTATGGACGAGCATAAAGGACTTCGGGCGTCCGCTCGACTACAACCAGACGTTTACGGCTTCATACCAACTGCCGCTCAACCTTATCCCGATTTTCGACTGGGTGAACGCCGACGGCAATTATAACGCGACCTATAACTGGACTCGCGGAACCGAACTTGAGGACGGAACGTCGCTCGGCAATTCAATCACGATGAACCGTCAGTACAACATCAACGGTACGTTCAACCTCGAGAAGTTGTACAACCATGTACCGTTCTTGAAGAAAACCAACGACAGGTTCAACAAGACCGTGCGTTCGTCAAGGCTCTCTTCGTCAAGGCAGCGCAACAACCGTAAGGCCCGGACAACGACGAAGGGTGGCAAGGGCAGCAAGGACGACGAGAAGGAAAAGAAGGTGTTGCCGAAGAACAAGCGCAGTTTTGAGAAGGAAATCGTGCTCATGCCAGACACGTCGGTCATCATATCACACGGCAAGAACAGCAAGCGGCTGATGGTAAGCGCAAGGACAAAGGACGGCCGTAAGTTCAACTTGAAGTACAGGAAGCTTGACAACAACCGCATACGTATAATCTCAAAGGTTGACACGGCTACCACGTTGAAGCTCACCGTTACTCCGAAAGCTCCCCTTGAGGACACGAAGTGGTACAAGACGGCTCAGTGCATAGCCCGCGGACTAATGCTTGTGCGCAACGTAAGTTTCTCTTACCGCAACCAGTACAGTATGTACCTGCCCGGTTTCATGCCCGAGGTGGGCGACATGTTCGGCCAGCGTGGCGGCGACATAATGGCCCCGGGACTTGGCTTTGCTTTCGGTTTTGCCGGCGACGACTATATCAACAAGGCGGCCGACCGTGGCTGGCTGCTCATGGCCGACAGCGTTGCCACGCCGGCTACGACCAGTCTTACCGAGGATTTCCAGCTGCGCATGACGCTCGAACCGGTAAAGAACCTGAAGATAGACCTCAACGCCAGCCGTACGGAGACTAAGTCGAAGAGCATTCAGTACATGTATTCGGGCATGCCTACCACGCAGAGCGGCACGCTAACCATGACCACCATAAGTCTTGGCAGCGCCTTCGAGAGCATGGGCGACGCCACCAACGGCTACCGCTCGGCTACGTTCGAGAAGTTCTGCCGTTCGCTTGACGGCTTCCGTGACCGTGTTGAGGCGCAGTATGCCGGCGCCACATATCCTGACGGTACAACGCTTGCCGGGCAGAAGTTTGACCCGGCCAACGGCTCCGTTAGCAAGTACAGTGCCGACGTTATGATACCGGCGTTCCTCTCGGCTTACACATCCATGGGCGGCAATTCGCTCTCGATATTCCCCACGCTGGCGCGCCTGTTGCCCAACTGGACGGTGCGTTACAGCGGGTTGGTGCAGCTGCCGTGGTTCCGCGACGTGTTCAAGAGCTTCAACATCAACCATGCTTACAAGAGCATTTACGCCGTAGGCTCGTACAGCTCGTACAGTTCGTACATGGAGTACATGAACGGTCTTGGCTTCATTAACGACGCCACGACGGGCAATCCTGTGCCAAGCAGCATGTACAACGTCAGCACAGTGAGCATTAACGAGTCGTTCTCGCCGCTGCTGGGTATTGACATGACGTTTAACAACAACCTTACATGCAAGCTGGAGTACCGCAAGACGCGCGTGCTGAGCCTTAGTATGACGAGTATACAGATAAACGAGGCAACCAGCAGTGACTGGGTTGTGGGCATGGGATATAAAATCAACAACTTCAAGCTGTTCGGCGGACGGCGCAGCCGCAGGGTGCGCTCGAGCGGCAGAAACAATGACGAGAGCACCGGCAGCGCTACGTCAAAATCGGGCAGCGGATTCAATACCGACCTTAACCTGCGCCTCGACCTGTCTTACCGCAAGCAGGCTTCAATATGCCGCGACATAGCCTCGATGACCAGTTCGGCCAGCAGCGGCAACACGGCATTCAAGCTGTCGTTCTCTGCCGACTATACCCTGTCGCGCCTGTTGACGATGAGCTTCTATTATGACCGCCAGACAAACACGCCTCTCTTGTCGTCGAGCAGTTATCCGACCACGACCCAGGACTTCGGCCTCAGCCTGAAGTTCTCGCTCACGAGATAAGTGCCTGCGGCATCAACGGCGGCATAGGGGCATTTCGGTGGCTTGCCTGCCGCTTTGCTTAGGTGTGGCTGGCGGTGCGTTTTGCCTTCAGTCTATTGCCTTGTCATTTCAGCGTACATTATAAATAGTCTCGCTACAATGTCTTCTTCGCTTGTTTCGGGCGCAAAGCCGTAGGCCGACGCTACGGTCATGTCGTTTTGGCGGTGAGCCTTGCGTAGCTCCGGAGGCATGGTGACGGTGTCGTACAGGTCGGCCAGCGAGCTGTCGGGATACATCGCGCGGGCGTCAAGTATGGCTTGGGCGGCAGATTCTATCCGCTGCCGTTGCGCTTCTGTGGGTGTGGGCCATGGAAAGTTGTTGTACACTATGTCTTTACTGTAGCGGTAATCACTTTTCAGACGTCCGCACACCGTGCGCATCCAAGCCATGTGGACACGACTTGTCAGCACGCCGAAATGGTAGAGCGTGGCGTTCGGGATGATATGCACGGAGTCGGTCACGATGGTGTCCGATGTCATGAAACCTATCGGTACATACTCGCGGTGTTCGGAAGATACGCGCGGGATTACGACGAACGTGGCGGGATTGTTAGTCTCTCGGAACAGTGCGGGGGTGTCGGCCAGCCGACGTGTGCCTGCGTCGGGACTGTTCAGGCGCATCTCCCTGCACTTTGAAACACGCTCCATCACTGACGGCATCTGCCTTAGCTCTGACGGTGACGCGCCGACAAGCCACAAGCAATAACGCGGAAGATTGTTTATGAACTCCTTTGCGCCGACAAGTTTTTTTATGTATTTCAGGGCTTTCGGCTCTTTTTTTACGAACGCATCGTAATCTGAAGCCTCTATGATAAGGTTGCCGCCGTCGGTCGGCTGGTTGCCTCTCGACATGTAGGGAACGTCGCACAACGGCTTGCTGCGGCTTTCGATGAAGATGTCAGGGCCGTCTAACAAGTAGGCGTTTATGTTGGCGGCGCAGCGCATCCCGTCTTTGTCGAACAACAGCCGTGCGCCACTGCCGCTGTTGCTGAACCCTACTATCACGCAGTGTACTTGCGCTTTCTGGCTTGCGTCGTTGTCCCATTTGAACGTGGAATGGGCAAAATCTATATGGATATGGAACTTGTCGTAAAGCGGTTTCCACAAAATTGCAACTTGTTCACCTTGCGTTATGGAGTTTGTCGCTACCAACGCGGCGCGTGTGTCAGCTTCATTCATATATTCAGCAGCCTTGTAAAACCATGCGCCCACGTAGTCGACGGTCTTGTTTTTAAGGAAGAACGGCAGTATGTCTTTCCTCTGTGACGGCGACATTTGGTTGTTGCCTATAAACGGCGGGTTGCCCATAATGTAGCTTACGGGACCGTCGGGCTTGATGTTTTCCCACGGCGTGGCAAGGGCGTTGCCCTCCATTATGTTGGGATAGGCCTTTAGCGGCAGGTAGTCGAGGTCTCGTCCTACTATCGTCTCGGTCTCTTTCATCATCTGTGCCTCGGCAATCCACAGGGCGGTGCGCGCCACGGATACCGCAAAGTCGTTCACCTCAATACCGTAAAACTGGCCTATCGACACCTTTACGGGGCTGAATCCGCCTCCCAGCAGTATCTGCCCGTCGGCGTGTATCAGTCGCAGGCTCTCGTTTTCGAGCCTCCTAAGCGAGAGGTATGTCTCCGTAAGGAAGTTGCCGCTGCCGCATGCGGGGTCGAGAAAGGTAAGCCCCGCCAGCTTGTCGCGGAAAGCTTCGGCCAGTTGTCGGCGGCGGCGCTCCGTGCGTATGCGGCTTATCTCGTTGAAGTCGGCGCGTAGACTGTCGAGAAACAGCGGGTCAATAACCTTGTGGATGTTGTCTACGCTGGTGTAGTGCATCCCGCCCTTGCGGCGCGTCTCGGGGTTGAGCGTGCTCTCGAACACCGCCCCGAATATCGTCGGCGATATCCCGCTCCAGTCGAAGTCGTCGCTGGCGTGGGTGAGCAGTAGTGCCGCTATCTCGTCGTTGAAGCTCGGTATCTCGATTGCGGTGTCGGCAAACAGTCCGCCGTTAACGTAGGGGAAGGCCGCCAGCAGGTTGTCCTCCATGTAGGGGTCGCGCGCGGCCGTGGGCGTGTTGAGCACGTCGAACAGCTCTTGCAGGGCCTTGCGCATGCGTTCGGGGGCGAACTGCGTCATGTAGTCGTGAAACAAACCGTGGCGGCCGAACAGTCCCGCGTCTTCGGCGTAGAGGCAGAACACGAGGCGCACGCACAGCATGTTGAGGCTGCGCAGGGTGTCGGCGGCGGTGGGGTTGCGGTATTGTTGCAGTATGGCGTCGTACAGACGGCTTACTATCTCGCCCGCCTTGAGCGACACTTCGGTCTCCTTGTGTACGTGCATGTCGGCCGGGTCGACGAGAAAGCGCAGCCTGTATAGTTCGTCGGGTATGTCTTCCAACCTTATCTCCTCGGGCTCGCCCGAGGGGTTCTCCATGTCGTAGACGAGAAATGAGGCGAAGTTGCACGTCACCACCCATCGCGGGTGCATGTTGCGTGGCAGTTCGGTTATGTAGCGCTTGGCCTGCTGAAACGGCGTAAGCATTGAGCCGTCGCTCTGGCGTATGGGCTTGCGCAGGTCTTTGCCAATGCCCTTTTGCTCTATTAGCACTTGCGTGGGGCGTATGTATCCGTCGATAAAGCTGGTGTGGTCGAGGTGTACTTTGTCCTCAAACGATATTATGCTTTCGGGGTGTTCAACGCCCAGCACGTCGCGCAGCAGCGAGAGCCAGAACGTCTGGCTCTCGCCTTTCTCATAGCCGCGGCCGGTCCATTCGCCGACAAAGCGGCGTGCCTCCTTCTGTCGTATGCTGTCTTTCATGATGTCTGTAATGTTTTTTCGCCGTATGCAAAGATACACTTTTTCCGTCGGTATCGCTGCGCTGTTGGGCGTAGTTTTATTCATTCAGACCATCTTTGTGGGCCTTCCGCCGTCCTGTTGGATGGTAAAATGGCGTCAGCTCGGTATAATTATAATGTGGTAATAACCTTACTTCAAGCGGTCGGTTGGTATTCGTCATTGCCTTAATGGCGACTGCCTGGATTAAGGGAGGTCGCCTTTTGGCGTATAAAAGGTGACCTTTTACACGCCAAAAGGCCGTCTTTCGGACGGTTAAAGGCGGCCTTTTAAAACCGTAAGGATTATACCTTGTTGCGCTTACGGTCTGTATTCGTATGGTGCACGGCCGTGGCTGACTGTAAGGATAAACGCGCCTCGGCTTATAATTTTCAACTGACGTAGTTGCTTGCGGCGTGTCAAAAAATAGAGTTTATATATCAATTAACATTGAGCAGTTTGTCATATTTTTTCATATCTTTGCAACATAAAACTATGAACAATATGAAAAGTATACTTGACGGACGTCCCGCTCTTAAGCAGGAAGTAGACAAGGTGGCCGAGGTAGCCGGCTATCTGTGGCAAAAAGGCTGGGCCGAGCGTAACGGCGGAAACATTACCGTGAACATTACCGAACTTGTAGACGATGATATAAGGCAAATGCCGGCCATCAGCGAGGTTAAGCAAATCGGCGTTACCCTGCCACATCTTAAGGGCGCTTACTTCTTCTGCAAGGGCACCAACCGCCGCATGCGCGACCTTGCTCGCCGCCCTATGGAGAACGGAAGCGTAATAAGGATACTTGACGACTGCGCAAGTTACGTTATCATAGCTGACCAGCCGGTCAATCCTACAAGCGAGCTGCCTTCGCACCTCATGGTTCACGACCATCTCATCGAGAAGGGGTCGCCTTACCGTGCGTCGCTGCACACTCATCCTATTGAGCTCGTCGCGATGACGCATATCCGCAAGTTCCTCGGCAAGGACGTGCTTACCAAGCTGCTCTGGAGCATGATTCCCGAGACAAAGGCGTTCTGTCCGCGCGGCTTGGGCATAATACCATACGAGCTGCCAAGCAGCGTTAAACTGGCTGAAGAGACCGTACGCCAGCTTGACGACTATGACGTGGCTATGTGGGAAAAGCACGGCGTGTTTGCAATCGACAAGGACATAATGCAGGCTTTCGACCAGGTTGACGTGCTGAACAAGAGCGCCCTGATATATATCGCAGCCAAGAACATGGGCGAGGAGCCGGAAGGAATGAGCGACGAGCAGATGGCCGAGATGACCAAAGCGTTTAATTTACCGAAATAAGTAAGGATGGATATCATCAATGTAGCTAAACGATAAAATCTTATCATTCTCAGATAATATTAGTTTAAGAGTCTATTTAGACGCGTGCCACCAATGTTGTGAAACATCGGTGGCACGTTTTTTTACTTTTTTACTTGATAACTTGCGGCAGGAACGACGAAACGATAAGTATCACGAGGCCAGCGATCAGCACGGCGATTGTCTTGCGTGAGCAGCCTTTCCACTCCTTGAGAATTATTCCCCATACGTTGCTGAACGTAACGTTGAGCGCCATCAGTATGCACCACGAGAACGTAAGCAGCACGGCCGAGTCGGTAAGGAAGCCCTTGCCAAGGCTCAATCCGAAGAACTGGCTGTACCATAACAGGCCCGCGAGGGCGCAGAAGATGATGTTGTTGGCGTAAAGTCCGGTCTCACGGTAGTCTTTCCATGTGTTGTTCTTGCTGTTCTGCATAAAGCAGTACACGGCATTCGTGATGAATCCTCCTGCCGTAACGAGCAGGGTAGCGGGCAGGGTCTTGAACATCGGAGCCGTCGCATCGCCGAAATTAAGGTGCTCGCCGAAGCCCAGGCCTATGCTGAAACATGCGCTCATAAAGCCCGCGAGCAATGCCACTATTATGCCCTTGGTAAAGTTGAAGTCCTTAACAGCCTTCTTCTTTTCCTCATCGCTTAGCGACTGCGACTTCATGTTGCCTGCCACTCCGATAACTCCAATGCCTATCAGCGTGACCACCACGCCTACTATAACCGGTGTGGTAAGGTCTTGGGTGTTACCCGTGAACACCGGGGTAAGTATCGTTCCAAGTCCCGCGCACGTGCCGAGGGCTATGCTTTGGCCAAGAGCTACGCCGAGATAGCGCATGGAAAGGCCGAATGTCAATCCTCCTATACCCCACAGGACGCCGAAGAACATCGTGAGCAGCGACGCTTTCGGGTCGGCCGTGTACAGCTCCATGAGCCCGTGCCCTTCGGGTACGGCCAGCAATGCGCCCAACAGTGGGAATACCAGCCATGCGAAGATGCCCTGCACGAGCCAGTAAGACTCCCAGCTCCATGCCTTTATCTTATTGATAGGCACGTAGCAGCTTGACTGGCAGAAGGCGCCGATGGCGATTATCAAAAGTCCGATAAATATTTCCATGATATAAAGTTTGCCTGTAAAAAGATAACAAGCAGGCAAGGGCTTTATCCTTGTCTGCTTGTTTCTTGACTGTTTGTTGTGTTATCAGTTCCTCTTTGACGTTACGTCGTTCTCGTATTTCTCCACCTCGGCGATGAAGTCCTGGCCTACGGGAACGTTGTTGCGCAGGCAGAATTCGTCGTAAATCGCGTTCCAAGGCAGGGCTTTCTCTTCCTCGAGCAGTGCCAGACGCTCGAATCCCTTGCCCTCGTCCTCGTATTTCCTGAGCGTAGCCAATGGCTCCAACAGGGCGCGGAGCATGCACTTCTGGGCTGCGCGGCTACCGATGACGTACGCTCCGATACGGTTGATTGAAGCGTCGAAGTAGTCGAGACCGTAGTGAACACGGTCAAGCGCCCCTGCCCTTACAATCTCGTTGAAGAGGTCCATGGTCGGGTCGTCCATGATGGTTACGTGGTCGGAATCCCAGCGGATAGGACGGCTTACGTGGAGCATAAGCTCCGGAACGTACAGCAACATGGCCGAAACTTTGTCCGCAACGCTCTCCGTCGGGTGGAAGTGGCCGGTGTCGAGGGTTATCATCTTGCCTGTCTGGGCTGCGTAAGCGGTATAGAAGTCGTTTGAACCTACGGTGTAGCTTTCCAGTCCTATGCCGAATACTTTGCTCTCGATGCAGTCCTTCATGTTGTCGTACTTCGTGGCGAAGATATCGTCAAGCGAGGCTTTAAGCAGTTCACGGTACTTCAGCTTGTTTACTGTCATGTCCTTGCTTCCGTCGTGTACCCAAACGTTCATTATGCATGGATCGCCCTGCGCCTTACCCATTTCTTCTGCGATGGCGCGGCAGCGCTTTGTGTGTTCAATCCAGAAGTTGCGTATTCCGTCGTCCGGGTTAGCCAGGGTAAGGTTCCCGCTCTTAGGGTGTGAGAACGATGTTGAGTTGAAGTCGAGCTTCATGTTGTTTTCCTTAGCCCACTCAATCCAGCTCAGGAAGTATTCGGGAGTTACCTCGTCGCGGTCAACAGACTTGCCCTTGAAGTCTCCGTATATTTCGTGCAGGTTCAGTCTGTGTGTGCCCGGTATGAGGCTTTTTGCCTTCCCTATGTCCATGCGCACCTCGTCGATGTTGCGTGCACGGCCGGGATAGTTGCCTGTTGTGGCTATACCGCCGCTAAGCGAGCCCGTAAGGTTCTCGAATCCGATTACGTCATCGGTCTGCCAGCAGTGCAGGCTGAGGTGGAAATCTTGCATTTGCGCGATTACTTTCTCCGTGTCGACGCCTATTTCGGCGTAACGCTCTTTGGCTATTTCATAAGCCTTGGTTATAAGTTCTTCCTTCATGTTGTTCGTTTTAAGGTTTATGTTATTTGATTTTATTCTGCCGTAATAAATGGGTTGGTCGGCAGGCTGCGGGTACGCATGCCTTGTTCCCTGTCTGTTTTTCCGGTAGTGTGGCTACTGCTTTCCTGTCACCTCCAGATATCTGCCGTAGGCTTTGTCCCATAAGTCGTGGTCTTGCGGGTCAAAACGCTTTATGCTTACGCTGTCGGCGATAATCCGTCGCATGTCGAATATGTCGCCGGCCTGGCCTGAAGCCTTGGCCTGAAGCATGATGTTGCCCAGTGCCGTGCATTCTTGCGGCCCCGCGAGGACGGTCAGTCCCGTAGAGTTGGCCGTAAACTGGTTGAGCAAGTCGTTCCTTGAGCCTCCGCCTATTATGTGCAATGTGTCGATAGTGAACGGTGCCATCTCCTTCAGCCAGCCTGCCACTTGGCGGTAACGCAGGGCAAGGCTCTCGAAAATACAGCGGCAAATCTCGGCGTATCCTTCTGGAACGTGCTGCCCTGTGGTGCGGCAGTACGCCTTGATTGCTTCCTGCATGTCGGCCGGATTGGCGAATGTCTCGTCGTCAGGGTTGATTATGCTTTGGAACGCCGGTACCTTCATGGCGTCTGCCAGCAGCGTTGCGTAGTCGGCGGGAGCGTCGTCGCCCCATTCCTTGCGGCATCTTTCGAGCAGCCACATGCCGCAGATGTTCTTCAGGAAGCGTGTCGTTCCCTCTATGCCGCCTTCGTTGGTGAAGTTGCGGTCGTAGCTTACATTATTAATAATAGGCTCTTTTGTCTCTATACCCATCAGGCTCCACGTGCCGCTGCTGAGGTATGCGAAGCGTTCGTCCTTGGCAGGAACCGCCGCCACGGCGCTTGCCGTATCGTGTCCGGCCACGGCTATTACCGGTACGGGGCCGAGTCCCGTCATCTTCTGTACTTCTTCGGTAAGCGTGCCGATACGGTGTCCCGGGGTGACCATTGGGCCGAACATGTCGCCCGACAGTTCCAAACTGTCAAGCAGCCTTGGGTCAAGTTCCTTGGTTACGGGGTTGAGCAGCTGGCTGGTTGACGCTATTGTATATTCGCAAACGGCTTTTCCCGTGAGCATCCAGCTCAGCGCATCGGGCACGAAGAGTATCTTGTTGGCATTGTTGAGGGCTGAGTTGCCGGCGAGGCGCATGGCGTAGAGCTGGAACAGTGAGTTGAAGTTCATGAACTGTATGCCCGTAGCGCGGTAGACGTCTTCCTTGGATACGGCATTGGCGAAGTACTCCTCGGGCACTCCGAAGGTGTACGGGTCGCGGTAGGATATAGGGTTGCGCAGCAGCGCTCCGTCGTTACCGACGCACACAAAGTCTACTCCCCATGTGTCGATGCCTATGCTTTCTATCTCAAGTCCGCGCTTTGCCGCAAGCTTGAGGCCCTTGATTATCTCGAAGTAGAGGGCGTAGATGTCCCAATAGAAGTGTCCGCCCGTCTCGATAAGATTGTTGGGGAAGCGGGTGAGCTCCTCAAGTTCCACTTTGCCGTCGACAATCGTCCCGACAATGGTTCTGCCGCTTGTCGCCCCGAGGTCGACAGCGAAGTAGCAGTGAGAATTGTTCATTCTTATGTTTTTATGTATTAAATTTTCTTTTTGCGGCCGGTTTGCCATGTTGTACATGGCTTAGCTGAGCGTGCTTTTCCGCCGCTGCTTATGTAGTCTGATAGGATATGCGTGAGCGCCGGCGAATGTCTGTCCATAGTTTGCCTGCACTACTTGTCCATTGGCAAAGGTAAGTATTATTTTATAAAATATCGTATTGTAATTTGATATTTTGACAATAAGTTTTGAGAATTTTATAAATGACGGCCTGACGGCCTGTTTGTGGGCATGCTCAGCCTTGGTTTTGCCTGCGTCGGTTAAGGTGTTGCGCATCAGTGTTTTACATGTCTTGCGGAGAGTCTTGCCGTGTGTGCCGTAGGGCCTTGTTGCCGAGGTGTTTGTAAAAGACGGCTTTTTGCAAGCCGAAAGACCGCCTTTCAGCCTGTAAAAGGCCGTCTTTTGCGATGCGTTTGACGGCCTTTTGCGTGTCGTCCGGAATTGGGCAGGACGATAAGTGTATCTTTGTTATTTGCCATTCCGCCGCATTGCCGTAGGTTAAAGCCGTCATGCCAAATGGCCGGCAGGCTCTTTCCGCGAGGTGGCATGGCGGAAGGGTAGTGGTGTACAGGCCTCTCTAATGGCGCTGGTGGCGTATAGGCACTATAAAAACGGTGGTAAAAGAAAGTAAAATACGTGAATGTTTATTAATAAAACGAAGTTTTCAGAAATTATCATTAATTTTGCAATCTGGAAATAGCAATCTTAACTTAAAAACAAACTTAATGTCAACACTTACACTTACAATTGTCGTAGTATTCGTATTCGGATACTTATGCATCGCCCTTGAGACCCTGACCAAGGTCAACAAGGCTGCAGTAGCCCTGCTAATGCTGGTGGCCTGCTGGACTCTCTACATGTTCGACCCGGGCAACTTCCCGGCGGAAATCACTGCCGACGGCATTGCCGCCTATGCTGGTTCGGTGATTGAGGGACATCTCGGAAGCACCGCCACCACGCTGTTCTTCCTTATGGGAGCCATGACTATCGTCGAGACGGTAGACCAGAACGGTGGCTTCAACTTCGTGCGCGACATGCTCAAGACCAGGAGCAAGAAAGCTCTGCTGTGGCGTATCACCATCATGACCTTCTTCCTTTCGGCCATACTTGACAACATGACTACCGCCATCGTCATGGTAATGATTCTACGCAAGCTCATCGACGACCGCAAGGACAGGCTTATCTATGCCTCGCTTATCATCATCGCGGCCAACTCAGGCGGAGCGTTCTCGCCGATAGGCGACGTCACTACGATTATGCTCTGGAACAAGAGCCTCATCACCGCCGCCGGCGTTATCAAGGAACTGTTCATACCTTCGCTCGTATCAGTAGTATTGCCTGCCTATATCCTGTCGCTCTCGCTTAAGGGCAACGTCAACGCCGGAGCCGACCTCGGCACCGTTGTCGTGGATAACGACTTCACCGACGGCCAGCGCAAGGCTGTATTCTGGATAGGAGTAGGCGGCCTGATTTTCGTCCCCATATTCAAGTCTATAACCCATCTGCCCCCGTTCGTCGGCATACTGCTCGTGCTTGGCGTGCTTTGGCTGTTTACCGAGATATTCTACCGTAAGGCTCCCGAGCACAACGAGGAGGGCGGAACGCAGAAGAGGATAACAAATATCATCTCCCGCATCGACATGGGCACCATCCTGTTCTTCCTCGGAATACTCATGGCTGTGTCGTGTCTCCAGGAGATAGGCGTGCTGTCGGCGCTCGGCACTGGCCTTAATGACGTGTTTGACGGCAACCATTATCTTATCACCGGCATTATCGGCGTACTCTCGAGTATTGTTGACAATGTCCCCCTTGTAGCGGGATGTATGGGAATGTATCCCCTCGCTGAAGTCGGCGACATGGCCCAGGACGGCATATTCTGGCAGCTGTTGGCTTACTGTGCCGGCGTGGGTGGCTCAATGCTCATCATCGGCTCGGCAGCTGGCGTAGTAGTCATGGGCCTTGAGAAAATCACGTTCATCTGGTACATGAAGCGTATCTCATGGATAGCGTTTATCGGATACGTGGCCGGAATTCTGGCTTACTGGGTTGAAAAAACAGTCATCGGACTGTAGGAAAATTAAGAATTAAGAGTTAAGAATTAAGAAAAACACTTTTGCCGTTATATCAGATGAGGCATATTTTCTTAATTCTTAACTCTTAATTCTTAATTATTTATCATCTCATCCTCGAGCGGTATTCGCTCGGTTTGCAGCCAATCTTTGTCTTGAATTTGCTTGAGAAATAGTCAGGAGAGTCGAAGTTCAGCCTGTACGCTATTTCCTTAATGCTCATGTCGGTAGTTGATAGCAGCTCCTTGGCGCGCTGGAGTTTCAGGTCTTGCTGGTAGAACGCCGGCGACAGGCCCGTGTACTCCTTGAAAAGCTTGCGGAAGTTGGAGTAGCTTGAGCCCAGTTCCGCCGCTATTTCCTGCACCGTAATCTTTGACTCAACCCCCTCGCGGATACGTAGTCGCGCCCTATTAATCATGTCGACGTAGCCTCCTTTGCGGCTAAGCTCCATGTTGCGTTCGAGCGAATACATCAAGCCTATCAGGTTGTTGGTTATTCCCGCGAGTATCTGTTGCATGTGTGCGGGCTCCTCCTTTGCCGTCTCTATGGCCGACTTGTATAGGTGTACAATGTCGTTGCTGAAGCCAACGTGGTAGATTGGCTTTTCGAGCGACAGGAAGTTGTACTTCAGTCTGTCGTCCATGTTTCGCCCTTTGTAGCCTATCCAGTAACTCTTCCAGAACGTTCCGGGCAGTGGGTGGTATGTATGCCATTCTCCTGGGAACAGTAGGAATATGTCTCCGGCCTTTATCGGTACGTCGGTAACATGCCGTGAAGAGAAAACTCCCTCGCCTTCCACCAGGTAAAGCATCTGGTATTCATCAAGAATTCGCCCGCGCTCGGGGTCAAAATAATAGCCGTCGCCGTGTCCCTTGGTAGGGTACGGTTCGTCAGGTCCTACCTCATCGTATCCCACGGTGTTGACAACGAGGCCCCATTGTGCGTCACGGTCATTGGCGACCAAATACTTGCTGTCTTGCATATTATTTCATGTTATACGGTTATCATAGGTCATTTGTTATCCTGTTATAAGGCTGTCGGGCGTGGCCTTATAGCCTTGTGTTGGCTGTGGGGCTCCTTGCCGCCTTACGGTACGATCTTTTCCTGAAGCTTACAACTGGTATTGCAGGTGCTTCATGGGGTGTCCTCCCCAAGTGTTTTCACCTACATATTTGAATCCTATACGGCCGTACAGTTTTTCGGCCTTTGGGTTTCCTTTGTCTACAAGCAGTCCGACGGCTGGTATGTCCATCTTTTTGGCTTTGTCGATGGCGGCGTTGAGCAGTGCGGTTGCCACGCCCTTGCCGCGGCAGCTTTCGAATACGGCAATGCTGTCGATGTAGAGTTCGCCTGGCCCGGTTTCGTCTTCCATGTTTGACAGTTCGCGGCCGAAGTTGTCTTTTGCCGCTTTTATGAATTCCGCCCTCAGTTCGTGCAGGCGCGCCCCGTCGTAGGATACGCACATGCCGCACAGCTTCCCGTCCTCGTCTATGGCAACGATGGTGTTGCGATAGCTGTACTGTGTGTTGTCTGCGAGCACGAGTTCCGTCATTACCCGCTCGAAATCGTCAAGTGTATGCTCAGGACCGGTAAAGTAACGGCAGCATTCATAGTTCATCGCGAGCATGATAAGCCGTGCTATTGATAATGCCTGATGTTCCTGGGCAGCTTGAATTTCTATCATTTTGTAAAAGATTTAAGTTATATAATAATGTCTTTGCAAAAATAAGTAAAATAAGGCGAACGACAAAAATAATTATGAATTAAGAGTCAAGAATTAAGGAAAATACGTCGGAAGCTTACTTCCGGCTGCGTGTTTTCTCGTCCTGCTTGACGCAGGGCGTTGCTTCTTGGCTCTTGATTCGTAATTATATCAGTCTTCGTCTTTATCCTTTTCGTCTTTCAGCGTTACGAGTACCTTGTCGATACGGGCGCCGTCCATGTCCACAATCTCGAGGTTAAAGCAGTTCCAGTCCGTATGTTCGCCGGCTTGCGGTATATGCTTCAGCTGCTCGATGATGAGCCCCGCGAGTGTGTTGTAGTCCTGTTCGTTGTCGTAAAGCTCCTCTTTGTCGAAGTAAGCAAGGAAGTCGTAGAAAGAGCATTGGCCGTCGACGAGCCAGCTTTCCGAGCCTTCACGTTTTACAATCTCGGGTTCGTTGTTCACCTCGTCGATTGTGCCGACAAGGCCCTCGAGGATGTCACGCAGTGTTATCAGCCCCTGGAAACTGCCGAATTCGTCGCATATGAACGCCTGGGCCAGTCGTTTTTCCTTCATCTGTTCGAGGGCTTTGTACACGGTCATGTTCTCGTAAATGTAGACCGCCGGGCGCATTATCTGCCTCAGGTTTACCGATTCGTCGCTGAGGCGGAATATCAAGTCCTTGAGCGACACTACGCCAACGATGTTCTCCAAGCTGTGGTCTATTACGGGGTATGACTCGTACAGGTCGTCGTTAAGAACCTGGCGGATTTCGTCCTTGGTCATGCTGACGTCGAGCGTCACCACCTCGGAGCGGTGGGTCATCAGCGAGTCAACCTTCAGGTCGCCGAGCATGAAGACACGTTCTACTATGTCCTGTTCAACTTCCTGCACCTCGCCGTCCTCCTTGCCTTCCTGCACGATGGACTTGATGTCCTCCTCGGTCACTTTCGTTTCCGCGTCCTTGACGCCGAGCAGGTTGACTATTGTCTCGGTGCTTTTTGACAGAATCCATACGAAAGGCGACGCGATGACCGACAGGAAGTTCATCGGGCGCGATATGATTTCAGACGCCTTCTCGGCCACGCTCATGCCGATACGCTTCGGCACCAGCTCGCCGAACACTATCGTGAGGTACGTCACGATGATTACTATCAGTCCCTGTGCCAGCGGATAAGCCCAGCGCTCGGGCATGCCGAGGCTCTCGAACACGTCGGAAAACCGCCCGGAGATGGAGGCTCCGGAGTAAATACCCGTCAGGATACCTATGAGCGTGATTCCAATCTGTACTGTTGAAAGAAAACGGTCAGGGTCGTTGGCCAGTCGCAAAGCCGTCTTTGCGCCCTTGTTGCCTTTTTTCTCGTCGTTTGATAAAGTAGTTTTTCTTGCTTGAATTACTGCTATTTCAGACATGGCGAATATGCCATTGAGCATGATTAATAGCAGAATGATGATAATTTCGTCCATTAATGGTTACAAATATTCGTTTCCGTTGCAAAGATAGTGCAAAATTTCGGTTAAACGAAGCGAAAGGGAAACTTTTTCACTTTTGTTGGTGTGAGAATCTTATTATTGTTGGATGGAATATAAAATAAATGTTAGTGAAGCGGATTTTTGTTCTTGTTCCCGTGTTTCCGTAGTGCCGCTTTCGGCTCGTTCGATGGCTGCCTGCGTTGTGGAAAGCCGCCTGTCGGAATGTAAAAAGCCGTCTTTCATCTTGTGAAAGACGGCAAAACGCAAGCCGAAAGACGGCCTTTTGGATTGTAAGGAAAGCCGGGTCGCTTCGTTATATATTAGCGTCAGGCTTGTGTTATGTCTTTTAAAACGTAACCATAAGCAGGGTGAAATGTTACGGTTTTCACCCTGGCGTGTTTTGGCTTTTATCGTTTCAAGGTGAATTCGAATCGGAGTCCGCCCGTTATGTTGTTGCTTACGGAGATTGTTCCGCCGTGCAGCAGCACGGCGTTCTTTACGATAGCCAGTCCGAGTCCAGTGCCTCCCATCTTTCGGCTGCGGCCTTTGTCCACGCGGTAGAAGCGCTCGAACAGGCGCGGCAGGTGCTCGTACGGCACGCCAACGCCGTTGTCGCTGAACGTAAAGCTCCAGAACTCGTCCTTGGGTTCTACCGACAGGGTTATCGTCGTGCCTTCGCCAGCGTATGCCACGGCGTTGTCTGTCAGGTTGCGGAACACGCTGTACAGCAGTGACTGGTTGCCCTTTACTGTTATGCCGTCAGGCAGTTTGTTGTCGAATGTCATGCCGCGCTCGCTCATTTCCAGCGACGTGTCCTGTATTATGCTGGCCACCATGGCGCTGATGTCTACCTTTTCGAAGTCAACCATCTCGGGCGCGTCGTCAAGACGGTTGAGCGTCGAGATGTCGCGCAGCAGCGAGGCGAGCCGTTGCGACTGGGCATAGCACCGCTGGAGGAACTGCTGTTTCATGGCTTCGTTTATGTTCGGGTTCTCCAGTATGGTCTCAAGGTACCCCTGTATGCTGGCTACGGGCGTCTTCAGCTCGTGCGCAATGTTTTGCGTGAGCTGGCGTTTCAGCACGTTCTGCTCCTCTTTCGTCTTTTGCAGCCGCTTGTAAATCTTGATTATCCGTTCGGCTATTTCGCCCAGCTCGTCGCCCGGAAAACCTACGAGGTCTTCAGTGTCGAGACTCTCGTTGTGGTCGGCCCGGCTGGCAAAGAGGCGCAGGCGCGTTATGTTGTCACCCAGGCGGCTGGTGAAACGGTAGAGGATGAACACCAGTATGAGCATGGCGACAAGCGCGAACCACAGGTAATGCTGGTCAGCCTTGAGCACTTGCGCAAGCCCGTTGTCGTAGGGCAGGGCGCTGCGCACTACGAGGTTGAACTCCGGCACGTATGTAGCCGAGTAGAAATAGTCCTGGTGCAGGGCCGAGCTTATGCGGCTGAAGTCATACCCGCTGCCGTTGGCGAATGCCTCCCTTACCTCTTCGCGGTTCTTGTGGTTGTCCATTTTTTCGTATTCCTTATACATATTGTCGTAGACAACCTGCCCGTCACGCCTTATCATCGTGACGCGCAAACCGCGTATGTGGTGGCTCTTTACGTACTGGTCTATGGCCTCTTCGGAATTATTGCCCATGTATTCGAGCGTTTCCATCATCCTTGAGTTATAGTCCTGCAGCCTCGTGTTTAGCGAGTTTATCTTGTATTCGCGTTCGCGCGCGTGCTGGAATATAATGAACGCGGCGGCGAAGACGATGAATACTGACAGTACGCTGACATAAAGTCGTGTTCCAACAGAAGTCCTGAACATTGCTTATTCTGTGTGTTTAATGGTGGGTAGGGGCTGGGATGGTTTCGGGTTGGGAGTGCGTCGGGTGCCCGGCAGGCCGTAAAACAGGTTTCGGCGCCTTCCTTGACCGCACGTAGTGGCGGAAGGAACACGCCTTCAAACCCTTTTTGCTGACTTTCCCTCGTCTGCGGCTAACGGTTATGCATCGAAATAATAGCCGAATCCGAGTCGTGTGACAATGCACTTCGAGAACTTGCCTATCTTTTTTCTCAGGCGCGTTATGTTTACGTCCACGGTGCGGTCGAGCACGAGCACGTCTTTCGGCCATATCCTGTCGATGAGTTCCTGGCGTGAGAATACGCGGCCTTTCTCGTCGAGAAGAAGGTGAAGAATCTCGAATTCCGTCTTTGTGAACGGCACGTCTTCGCCGTCAATGCTTACTGTCTTCTTGTCGAGGTTTAGCTCAAGGCCTTGGTAGCGCAGCACGTTTGACTGCTGTGCGCCTTCCTTTTCGGCAGTGCGGCGCAGTACGGCGCGTATCCTTACGAGCACCTCCCTTATGGAGAATGGTTTTGAGATATAGTCGTCGGCGCCGAGATTGAATCCGGTGACGGTGTCGTTTTCGGTGTCGCGTGCCGTCAGGAATATTACCGGGATGTCTTTTGTCGCCGGCTCGGATTTCAGTTTCTTGGCCATGGCAAAGCCTGACATGCCGCCCATCATGACGTCGAGCAGCAGTAGGTCGAAGCTCTCGATGTTCATCTTCAGGGCTTCTTCGGCCGAGTTGGCAGTCTCGACTACGTAACCGTCGGTCTCAAGGTTGAACTTAAGGATTTCGCACAAGTCTTGCTCGTCGTCAACGACCAATATTCGATAGTTATTATCCATAAATGATTATCTTTTTATAATACCTGCTGCAAAAGTACTTATATTGGTATTCATACGTGTTACACCGATGTTACAATACGGTTACAACGGAAGTTGAGAGTTAAGAATTAAGAGTTAAGAAAATATGACTTGATTGATTTGGATTGGTTAGGATAAGCCCAATTAGGCCAATGAGCCAAATAGGAAGGCCAGGAAGACATCATGCAAGGCATTTTTCTTAATTCTTAACTCTTAATTTTCTTCCTCCTCTTCGGGCAGCTTCCTTCTCGGATTTTCCTTCGCTCCCATCTTTACGAGGCGGCGTGCGGAGCTGATGAAGCTCTGGTTTCCGCTGAGCGACTTTCGTGCTTCGTCGTATGACTTCTGTGCCGCTTCAAAACTTTTGCCGAGCTTGTCGAATCGCTCTACGAACAGTCCGACGCGCTCAACGAGGGTGTTTGCCAGGCCGAACACCTGCTCCTGGTTCTCGGCCTGCCGCTGTTGCGTCCATGCAATCTGTAGTAATCGGAGCAGGGAGAACAGGTTTTGCTCGCCGGTTATTATCACGTTGCGCTCGAAGGCGTAGTTCCATAATGAAGCATCGGCCGACACCGCCAGCTGCATTGCCGCCTCCTGGGGCACGAACATGATTACGAAATCAAGCGTGGTGCCGCCCTCCATGGAGTACTTGCCGTAGCTTTTGGCCGACAGCTCGTCAACATGGCGGCGGACACTCTTTACGTGTTCGTCGAGAAAGGCTTTGCGTTCAGCGTCGGTTTCGGCGTTTACGTAGCCGATAAAGGCCGTCAGCGACGCCTTTGAGTCGATGATTACGTCCTTGTGATCGGGGTAATGCAGCACCACGTCGGGGCGCATCATGTCGTTGGTGTCGTCGTTATGGATTACGTTTCCCTTGGAGTCGCGCATCGTGTACTGTACATCGTACTCCACGCCTTTGGTGAATCCGAACTTGTCGAGCAGGTCGTTCAGCTTCATTTCGCCGAAATCACCCTGTATCTTTGGCCCCGTCTGGAGGGCTTTCGACAGTTTTTCCGCTTCCAGTCCGAGGCTTTCGGTCGTGGCGTGCATTTGCCTCAGCTGTTCGCTTAGCGACGCCGTGCTGCGCGTAAACGACTCGCGGTTGTCGTCCATCGACTTCTTCATTTCGGTCATAACCTCCCTCAGCGGGGCTATTATGGCGCCCATCTGGTTGCGGTTGGCCATGTCGAGTTCCTCAGAACGTTGTTTCAGCAGTCGCTCAGTGGTAGTGTTCAGCTGCTCCTGCACCAGCTTCAGTCGCTCGGCAAACTGCCTGTCGAGCATAGCCGTGCGCTCAGCCTTCTCGCGTTCGTTGCGTTCGTTCACCTCAGCCAGCTGTTCCGCATACTGTTTGCGGGCAGCCTCCAGCCTGCGTTCGCCGTCGTTTTTCGCCCCGGCCAGCAGTTCGTCGTATTGCCGTTTGGTGTCGTTCATCAGCCGTTCGCCGTCACGCTTGGCCTCGTCGAGTTGCCTTGCGAGCATCTCGGCTTCCCTTTGCTTGGCAGATATGTCGCCCGTCAGCGCCGCGATGCGGTCGTCCAGCAGTTTTGTTTTCTTTTGGTTGGCTATCATCAGGATGATGGCGGCCACCAGCGCGCCGGCAAAAAAGAGTAGTATCTGTGTCATCTTGTGTTATAAAGTTATAGAATTTAAAGGAGTTATAGAATTTATTGCCGAATGAATAGCCGCTTGGAAGCAGGTTCGTGCATGGCGTCAGCGCACAATGTTCCACGTCAGGCAATGCAGCGCACCACCTTTATAAGCGACGCTTTTCATCCTAATGGTGTGTACATTACATTCAGGAAAAGCCTCTGTGACATATCTTTCAGCTTGTTTATCTTCGTCAATGCCGAAGCAAGGCATGATTATTTCGAGCCCAACTTGCAGGAAATTAATGTAAGCCCAGTTCAAATCCGTGTTCGGGTCGGGTACGTCGTAAAGCATCTCAGTTACCTCAAATCCATGGTTCTCAAGTACTTGGCGTATTGCATCAGCCTCTTCAGGATGAGCCTCGCGGTGGTTTGACATAAGTATTTTATTGTTTCCGCAATACTTAATGAAGCCGTCGGCATGACCGAACACGTCTTTTCCTTCCTCGTGTGGTTCAGCATGGCGCACCCACGGTATAAAAATCACTTTGTGACCCAATGCGTTTTCTATAGCTGCCGACAATTTTTCATCGTTCTTCGGTACATCATTTTCTTCAAAGACCTTATCCATAATGATAGCGTATTCGCCACACCAAACGATGTTTCCGCCATCAATTATGATGTCGCTCTCACGGTATTTAATGCCCAATTCGGCACAAGCATCCGAACAATCTGTAATATATTGCTCCCTTCCTTCTACTTTATACAGGTAGTCTGGACGGTATTTGAATTTAAGGAAGTCGTCTTTCGATACCTGTATTGGCATATAGTCACGTGCCCAATAATCGTTGGTATGTTTCAACACGTCCCATTTTATGCCTAACTTATTAAGTAAAGTGGTGAGACGTTTGAATAAACCAGGATAGCCTTCGTTCTTGTCTGAAAGCCATTCCGACAGGTAAACGATGTTAGTATCTTGGTCTTTTATCATACGTTAAAACGGTATTTCGCTTTTGAATAACTTTTAAACGATTCAACTAATTCGTAGTCTGGTATTTCGCTTTTATAATAGTTGTATTTTAATATGTCATGTACCTTCTGTTCTTCGGATTTCCCTTTCGTGAGCAGATTGCGCCGTTGATTGATATTCAGGCCATTGTTTATTTCTTTCCTTGATATCAAATGTGGAAAATCTTTTACTTCATTAAAGGCATCAAAATGGTCAAACAATGTCCATTCCACTTTATATGGCCCGTCAAGTTTAAGCTTTTTGGAAACTTCACTGCTACTATTGGCAGGGTAAATAGACCTTATTAATATTCCTCCGAAGAACGCTTCTTCGTCAAGAACAGGTTGGAACAGGCCTTGTTCATCTTGTTCTGTCTTTACATAACTTTCAAAAGAAATGTCTACACCGCTTGAATGGAAGAGCCATTGGCCGGCTTCACATACTCTCGGATACGTGATTATATCACGATGATTGTTGTTGTACAAGTAAAATTCTACTTCATTAATCCAGTATTCCTTGTCGCCTTTTTTTATGGCGATTTTGTTCAACAGAATGTTGGCTATGTTCTCAAAAGCTCTTTGGTAGTCTTCATCTTTTGTACAATTAGCAAAATTCTTCCTGTTTAGTTTTTCTTTTAAATCAGTTATAATATCATCTTCCATAATCAATTTATTTTTTATATACCCTTTTTCTTATCTTTTTCTCTTTCTCTTCCTGCATATCACTGTATGGCCTAATACCTCCCATTAATTGCTCAGGGTGTTCCATTTGGTTGATTGTATCTATCAAATTAACGCATCGATTACTTACTTCTTGACTGAAATCATTGTATATCATGGCCGTCAACCCATGATGTTTTTCATAAAACTGACGTTCCAAGTCCCTGATTTCTGCGTCGCAATATTCGCAAAAACCTGGGCAGTCGCCTGTATAATCGCATTCCGTCGGTTCGTATTTTAAATCATACTTGGTTGCGATATCCTTGCGTAGGGATTTCAATATTTCACATATTTGCTTACCTGTATTCATGTATTAAATCATATTTTGAGATTTTTCTAAAGCGCATTACAATCTTCCTACAAAATTACAAAATATAGATGACTAATGCAAATGTTGTCCTCGAAAAATAAACAAGGTATTTACTTAAAGGCTTACGGTCACTAAATGTCACTGTGTTATAGTTTACCAGCTTTGCAAAAGGCGGCAAACGGTGTTGCGAAAGGTCACCTTTCGGCGTGTAAAAGGCCGTCTGTTGCAAGGTAAAAGACGGCTTTTTGAAATTGAAAGGGAAGTGTGTCGTAATGCTTACGGTTGTTGATTGAGCGTATGGTTGTGGTGATTGATTGAAACAGAAGGCACTGGTTTTGCTTACGGTTTTCATGTGCTGTTTTGCTATATGTGTGGAAACAAACCTCCCCTCGCGGCTTGCGTTACGGCAAGAGGCGAGGGGAGACGGCGTGAATTGTGATGATACGGGGTTATTCCTGTGTCTGCGTCTTGGGCCAGTTGACGAGAAACAAGCGCTCGGTAGCGCGCGTGAAGGCCGTGTATAGCCAGTGGATGTAGTCCGGAGTGAGCATGTCGTCGGTCATGTAGCCCTGGTCTATGTACACGTGCGCCCACTGTCCGCCCTGCGCCTTGTGGCAGGTCACGGCGTATGCGTACTTTACTTGCAGGGCGTTGTAGTACATGTCCTGTCGTATTTGCTTCATTCGGTCGGCCTTACGGGGTATGTCCTGATAGTCCTCGAGCACCGAGTTGAACAGCTGGTTGCTCTGTTCACGGGTCAGCGCGGGCGCGTCAGACGTGAGTGTATCTGTCAATACGGTGGCCTGCAGCTCGTAATTGTCGTAGTCGGGAAAGCGCAACAGCACGTCGGCAAACCTGAAGCCGTACAGCTCGCGCACGTTGCGCACGCGGCGTACGATGGCCCGGTCGCCGTTCGCGATGAATGAAGAAGGAAGTGAAAAGCTGACAGTTGACGGTGAAGAATCAGTTTGCTTTGTGGATAAAGAACCTGTATCGCTATTGGATTTATCATTTCCAACTTTTAATTTTTCGTTCATTCTCTCCTTTTCCAGCCAGTAATAGTTGTTCTTTACCACCATGAGCATGTCGCCGGTGGTGAGCTGTTCCTCACGGTCGAGCACCATTCCGCGTATTCCCGAGTTGTATATGTTGGCGCGTTTGTTGCTTCGGGTCACGACGATTGTCTCGTCAATGCCCACTTCGGAGTAGCTGGTGTTGAGCTGTTCGATAAGCTCGTCGCCCGGCACCATGCGTATGTCGGCGAATCCCGAGAAACGTATCATGGGCAGACCGGTGGCCTCGTCGTGGGTTATCATCTGCCTGATTACCGTCGCGTTGTACAGAATGCCGGAGTCGGCGGCCTGGCGCAGCACTTCGTTCAGGTCGCACTGGTACACCTTCAGGCCGTAGTCCTCAAGCACGAAGGCCGACAGGGCGGGCGACTCTTCCTCGCCTACGGGCGGCAGCTGGGCCTTGTCTCCGATTAGCATTAACCGGCAGTTGTTGCCGTTGTAGACATATTGTATAAGGTCGTCGAGCAAGCGTCCCGAACCGAACAGTGCCGCGTCGGAAGGCGACTCGTCGGCAATCATCGAGGCTTCGTCCACCATGAACAGCGTGTCGGGCGTCAGGTTGACGTTCAGGTTGAAGCCCGTCATGTCGCCGGTAAACGTTTTCTGTCGGTAGATACGGCGGTGTATGGTCAGCGCCGGTTGTCCTGCGTTGAGCGAGAACACCTTGGCGGCACGCCCTGTGGGCGCCAGCAGTGTCACCTTATGCCCCAAAGCCTTGACCGCCTTGACCATTGCGGCGGCCAGAGAGGTCTTGCCCGTACCGGCCGAACCTCGCATGATGAAGGCCGAGCGGTCGTCGCGGTCGGTCATGAAACGGCAGAACGTATCTATTGCCGAGGCCTGTTCGGCGGTGGGGACAAAGCCGAAAGCCAGTCGTACGTGGCGTGTCAAATCTTCCATTATCATCAGTTTTTAGCCTAAAGGTTTGATTTTACGGATTATTTGGTGTAATTTTGCACCGTAACACGGTGCTCTTCAGCATAATGCAAACTTACTAAAAATAAACGGAACATCATGCCTTGGCGGGCCGTAAAATGCTATTACGTGCTTCAGCGGGCATGAATATAAGTGACGACATGGGCCCCAGAATAAACAAAAGTTGCATATTGGCCGTATTGGCGGCGGCACTCGCGGTAGTGTGCGGCCTGAGTATATACGCTCCGCTGCGCTTTGACAAACAGATGGCAGCACGTGAGCGTGTTGTGAAGGAGCGCCTTGTGAAGATCAGGTACGCCGAGGAAAAATACCGTAAGGTAAACGGTACGTATACCGACGATTTCGCTGCGTTGGTTAAAGGGGGATACCTTGCAGACTCGTTGCAGTTCATACCCTTTGCCGACGGCAAGAAGTTCGACATCACGGTGACGACCCAACTGACGAAATCAGGCCGTCAGTTGCCTCTGATGGAGTGCGGCGCTACGTATGAAGACTATCTCAAGGGCCTTGACGGCAACAGTATATCCAACCTTACCGAAGAGGCTTATAACAACGGACGGTACCCCGGGCTGAAGATAGGCGACCTGATGACGCCCAACGATAACGCCGGTAACTGGGAGTGACCGTTGATGTGCCTTGGCGTAACCACTGCCTTATAATAGCAAAATAAGACAACACCATAAGTCCATGACCATACAAGATACCAACCGGAATATAGTGAAGAAACCGCGCCTTACCATCAGGGTGGGGCGGCAGACGTTGTCGTTCTCGGCGCTTGATGCCAGCCGGAGCGGCAGCATTGTGTACGAACCTTACACCGTGAGGAGCGGAATATCCATGGCGGCTAACCTTCGCGAGGCTTTCAAGGAGATAGACTTGCTTAGCAACGGATGGCAGAGGGCTATGGTCCTGCTTGATTCCCCGGTGCTGATGATACCGGTAGACGAGTTTAAGGAAAGTTCGAAGGAGGTGCTTTACCGCCATGCCATAACCGGTCGTGAGGGCGAGACGGTGCTCTCTACGGTGTTGCCGTCGCTTAATGCCGTGGCCGTATATTCCGTCAACAAGGACTTGAAGCTCGTCATCGACGACCATTTTGCCGACGTGCGCTTCACCCATGTTTGCGCTCCCGTGTGGAATCATTTGTACCGTAGGAGCTTTACTGGCGTGAGGATGAAGCTCTACGCTTATTTCCATGACAAGAAGATGGACGTGTTCAGCTTCCAGCAAAACAGGTTCAGGTTTACTAACAGCTTTAACACCAACCTTGTGCCTGACGCCGTCTACTTCATCCTGAATGTATGGAAACAGCTCGCTTTTGACAACAAGCGCGACGAGCTGCACCTCGTGGGCGAGCTTCCGGCACGTGATGAGCTCATGCAGGAACTGCATACTTTCATCCAAAACGTGTATGTGGTAAATCCTAAAGCGGAGTTTAACCGTGCCCCAATAACGGAGATTAAGAACCTTCCGTACGACTTGCTGACGTATTTCGTGAAAAATTAAGGCTTTAGCAACAATGCGAATAATAACCGGAATATACAAAGGTCGTCATTTCGACATACCTAAAACGTTCAAGGCAAGGCCTACAACCGACTTTGCCAAGGAAAACATATTCAATGTCCTTAACGGCTATATCGACTTTGACGGTGCCACGGCTCTCGACCTCTTCTCGGGTACTGGCAGTATATCGCTTGAACTTCTGTCGCGAGGCTGTGCTTCGGTGATAAGCGTTGAGGCCGACCGTGACCACCATGCCTTCATAAAACAATGTCTGAAGAAATTAGGTACGGACAAGTGTGTGCCACTGCGTGGTGACGTGTTCAGGTTTATAAGGAGCTGTCACGTTCAGTTCGATTTTATCTTTGCCGACCCTCCTTATGCCTTACCCGAGCTTCCTAAGCTGCCTGAAATGATACTTGAGCGCAATATCCTGAAGCCGGGAGGCGTTTTCGTATTTGAGCATGGGGCAGCTAACAGTTTTGAGGATGTGCCCGGGTTCGTCGAGCATCGTGCTTATGGAAGTGTCAACTTCAGTCTGTTCCGGATTGAGGATAATGTAAAATGACAGGATACGATTGTCCGTTTTTGCAGGATTAAGGACCTGTCATGACAATGTTTATATCGAGCCAACGTTGATATTCGATATTTTCCGCAGCGTGATAAACGGCCATTTTCCGTCGAAATGGCAATGATATGGCAGCCTTGGTTTCATGAAACGGAAGATAATCAAGCCGATAATGTATCCTACAAAAGCGCCGAACAAAGATCCGCAAACTACGTCGCCGACGTAATGTACGCCGAGGTATACGCGTGAATAACCGACCAGGATGGCAAAAGCCAGCACGAATATGGCGTATGGCTTGCCCTTGGCAAACCTTAATGTGTACACTGCCGCGCCTAACGCATTTGCCGCGTGGCTTGATACAAAGCCATAAGTGCCGCCTCGGTATGAGCCTACATAATGTAGAAGTCCGCATACTTGCATGTCGTGCGACGGGCGCAGACGCGCGAAAAAAGGTTTCATTACAGACGCCGATATCTGGTCGCATAAGGTTACAACTACGGCAAGGCCCAATATGATTGCCGCTATCCGTTTGTATTTGTTGCCATGAGCCGCCACGATTTTATAGATGAACAACATGCCGACCGGTATCCATATATAGCGTGATGAGAGCCCTACGGCTGTGATGTCGGCAAGATGGCCTCCGTTGAAGTTCAACGTTACGGTAATGATTCTGTCAAGATTGTCCAGATAATTGATTAATCCACAAAACATAATGCCCTAATGAAAATACTTTGTCGTGTTTACGAAGGCAAAGATAAAGGGCGAGTTTGAAGAAATGTTGTGGATTAGATGAATGTTATTTTAAATTCGTGCCATCCTTCTTTTTTATATGAGTATCCGGCTTTCCAGCCGTGGTAATTGCATACGGCTTTTACGATTGACAGGCCGAGCCCGCAGCCTTTTGAGTCTTGCGTAGGGCGGTAAAAACGCTCGAATATCTTGTTTCCGTCGAGTGCCTTTTCGTATGACGTGTTGGCTACTATGAGGCTTTCGGGCGTAACCTTGACGAGTATTTCCCCTTGCGGCTTGTTATGTCTTACGGCATTTACGATAAGATTACTGAACAGAATCTCAAGCAACGGACGGTTTGCCCTAACCTGCAACGTGCCGACACTGAAGTCGGTATGCAGCGTCAAGCCGCCCAGCAGGCTTTCAATATAAGGCATATCCTTCACCACGTCGACTACATCCACCAGTCCTGTACCGTCAAACTGGCTGTTCTCCATCTTGGCGAGCAGCAAAAGGTTGCGGTTAAGGCGCGACATGCGGTTGTTAATCTGGTTGAGGTCCTGTATTATCGTGGCCTGCCGTTCGGTAAGTTCGGGCAGTTGCGACAGTATGTCGAGCTTGCTTCTGAACACCGCCAGCGGCGTTTGCAGTTCGTGAGAGGCGTTTTCGGTAAACTCCTTTTGCACACGGAAGCTCTTTATGCATCCTGTCATCAAGTGGCTTAGGGATGTGTTCAAGTCGGAGAACTCTTTTATCCGGCTTTCCTGAAATGATGGCAGCACGCCGCTTTCCAGCCTGAAGCTCTCCACGGCTTCAAGGGTGTTGTAGAACGGGCGCCAGACGCGTTTTGATATAAGGCTTATCGTCAGTACTACGGCAATGCCGGATACGACAGTGATAATACCGAACTGTATCATCACTCCCTGTATTATGTCCTCCTCAAGGTCTAGTCTGGGTATCGACTGTCCTCTTTGTACTGCCTCAATCAGGTCAATCAAGTCTTCAGCGTAAAAGCTTTTGGTCAGCCAATAGAACAGCGGAGTGGCAAGCAGCATGAGCGCAATCATGCATATCACGAACCATGTCAGCGTGTTTCTCAGCAGTCCGATTCTGTGTTTTCCCATAATTTGTTGGTTTGTCGGTCAGTGTTCAATCCATTTATACCCCATGCCATAAACATTCCTTATGCAGTCATTGCAGCCTGCGGCGGTCAGTTTGGCTTTCAAGTTCTTGATATGTGTGTACACAAAGTCGTAATTGTCAAGCATGTCGGCCATCTCTCCGCTGAGATGTTCAGCCATAGCACTTTTCGATATGACTCTTTCTTTGTTGCTTATGAAAAACAGCAACAGCTCGTATTCCGATTTTGTCAGCGTTACCGCAACGTTGCCTATTGCCACTGATTTCTCCAGAAGGTCAATGGTTATGCCGTTGCTTTCGATAATGTTGTTGGCATAGAACTTCTTGCGGCGTATCACAGCATAAATGCGCATGCTGAGTTCAGCCAGGTGGAAGGGTTTTGACAGATAGTCGTCGGCGCCTATCTCAAGGCCTTTCACCTTGTCGTCGAGTGAGTCTTTAGCGGAAATTATGATAATTCCTACAGGGTTTCTCCTTTTCCTTATATCACGTAAAAGGCTTAGCCCGTGCCGCCCGGCAGCATGAGGTCGAGCAATATGCAGTCATATTCGTAGACGTTTATTTTCATCCTTGCGTCCGCGTACGTGAACGCCTGCTCGCAAAGGTATTTTTCTGTGCCCAAATACGTTACGATGCTGTCTGACAAGTTTCGTTCGTCTTCAACAATCAGGATTTTCATGTTCTGCTGTCTCCTTATACTTATTATTGTTTATTTTGCCAACATAACAATGCTTCCGGCCGTTATCAGCAATGCTCCGACAATTACTTTCGGGCTGACAGGCTCTTTCAGGAACAGGAATGCGAGGCATATCGTTATGGGAACGCTCAGCTTGTCTATCGGCGCAACGCGTGATGCATCGCCTGACTGCAACGCCTTGAAGTAAAACAACCAGGACAGGCCCGTAGCCGCTCCTGACAGGATGAGGAACAACCATGCGTGGCGCGGTATGCTTCTTACCTCCGCCATGTGGCTGCCTGCTATGACAATGCCCCACGTAATGAGCAGTATGACCGATGTGCGTATTGCCGTAGCCAGGTCAGAGTTGATGTCTTTTACGCCAATCTTGGCGAAGATTGCCGTCAGCGCGGCGAAGAATGCCGAGAGCAAAGCATAGTATTTCCACATGGATTTATCCTGTTTTAAGTAATATGACCTTACTGCTGTAAGGATTTTATACGCAAAGATAACGTAAAATTTTGAAGAAAATTTGAAGATGGCGGAAATAAATGGGACAGCTGTTCACTACTACCCTGACAGGCGCTGTTAGCCGGTTGTTGTGGTGCCTGCGGAAAGCGTATTTCCAAAAGGTGGCCTTTGGGCTTGCGAAAGGCCACCTTTTAGACGATAAAAGGCCGTCTTTTGCAACATAAGAGACGGCCTTTTGGAAACGCGTTGTTTATATCCGTAAATACTGCGGTCTGCAATGTGGGCGCCAAACTACATCAATGGGGAGAACAATCTCACGAACGACTCCCACAGACGGTGCGTGAACGACAGGCGGCGGGTACGCATGTAGTCACCGTACATCACGCAATTCTTCATGTCGCCGATGAATACTGCCTTGATACGTTGCGCCATGCCGCAGTCATATATGAACACGTTGCTCTCAAAATTATTCTCGAAGCTGCGGAAATCGATGTTCGTTGAGCCGCATGTTGACAGCGAGTCGTCGCTCACGAGCAGCTTTGAGTGGTTGAATCCGGCTTTATACAGATACACCTTAACGCCCGAGTCGGCCGCTTCCTGGATGTACGGGCGGCTGGCCCATTCTACGAACTTGGCGTCGGAATGCAGCGGAACCATCAGCCTTACGTCCACTCCTGCCAGCGCCGCGGTACGCATGGCAAACATTACCGGCTCCGTCGGGAGGAAGTATGGAGTCTCCATGTAGACGTATCTTTTCGCTTCGAGCAGTATCCGTACGTATCCCTGCATCATCTCCGGCCATGGACTGATGGGGCTGCTCGTTACGACCTGCATTATGCAGTCGTTGTTTATGCTGCCGTCAAGCATGGGGTAGTAACACCTGTTGGTAACGAGTGTGCGGTCAACAAAGAACCAGTCGACAAGAAAAGCGCGCTGAATGCCGTACACGGCGCCACCGCGAATGCGCATGTGCGTGTCCCTCCATGCGCGCCCGTTGCTGCCTTTCACGTAGCGCATGGCAACGTTCATGCCGCCGATATATCCTATCTTGCCGTCTATTACGCACAGCTTGCGGTGGTTGCGGTAGTTCACCTTGCTTGTAAACGCAGGGAATTTTACGGGCATGAAGGCGTGTACGTCAATTCCGGCGTTGCGCATCTGCTCGAAGAAAGAGTTGGGAACATTCCAGCACCCCACGTCGTCGTATATAAAGCGGACCTCCACTCCTTGCCTTGCCTTGTCCGCGAGCGCGTCGGCCAAGAGGCGGCCAAGGGGGTCGTCGCATATTATGTACGTCTCCAGATGAATGTGGTGGGTGGCTTGCCCGATGTCGCGCAGTAGCGAAATGAAGAAGTCCGTACCGTCAGTAAGGATGTCGGTCGTGTTGTTCTTGAACGGCAACGCCCAGTTTTGTGTCTTGAACAGGTTTATTAATACGCTGTGTTCCTCGGGCAGCACAAGGTTCTGCTGCTCGGCGAATTCGAGCATGGAGCGTTTCGTTAGCTGGTCCATGCTCTGCCGGCTGATGAACTTCTCCTTGCGCGTGTTCTGCCCGAAGAAGAAGTAAAGCACGATACCTACCACGGGGATGAAGATGAGCACCATCACCCATGCCATCGTCTTGGCCGGCTGGCGGTTGTCCATCAGCACCGTAAGCATGGTTCCGAGCACCACGCATACGTACACAATGAATATCAACCAATGAAAGTAAACCATCTTTCTAATTCATAATTCACGATTCATAATTCATAATTGGGCAGGGTGTTAATTCATAATTCTTAATTAGCTAAACGCTGACTTTCAGTTCATAATTCATAATTGGGCTG
>ENA-UAML01000006-UAML01000006.1-human-gut-metagenome-genome-assembly--contig:-NODE-6-length-105194-cov-10.154291_pt1 | contig 105194 bp, 103 predicted proteins | sample MGYA00244211_ERZ654495 | MGnify/ENA primary metagenome ERZ654495 (study PRJEB26926, sample SAMN06164685) | human gut metagenome | biome: ENVO:00009003; feature: ENVO:2100002; material: ENVO:00002003... | reverse complement strand
GAAGTACTGCTTTCGTTGTGCGTAAACCGCGCCTCCCTGCATTCTCTTTTCGCCAGTGCCGGATTTATCCCCCTTTCCTGCAAGTAAGCGAGCAAGGCAGGAGAAGAAAGCGGCACGATTTCCAACTGTTGGAAACTTGGCTCTGTAAATGACTGCTTGCGAAAAGAGAAAGAAACGGGGCGCACGTGCGGTGCCTGTTCCTCTATGCGTTTCAAAAGGTACGGCACACTGTCCGTTGCATAGAGGTGCGAAGCCAGCGCGATGATGTTGCCGCCCTTGCCGAGCGCAAAATCGTACCATTGGTTCCGCTCGGTGTTCACCTTGAACGATGCTTCGGTTTCTTCCCTGAACGGTGATTTGTACCATAGATTGATGCCCTGCCGCTTCACCGGGCTATATCCCAAGCTGTGCAGGTATTCTTCCAGTCTGATTTGTTTTGCTGTCTGTATGTCCATAAATGATTGTCTTTATCGGTTATTGTTTGATTTTCTTTTCGCCAGTACCTGTTTATAAGTTACTGGCTGTATAACCACTTCACTTTATTGTCGTATATATAGGATACGGCTTAAAGTGAAGCGGTTTGATGTGTCCCTGCAACCACTTCGCTTTATCCTAATATATAGACCCAGAGAATAAAGTGAAGTGATTGCAGGAAGCGTGTCAATAATGGAAATCCGGTTCGTACCTGTACTTCCTGCCGTTCTCCTGCACTATCATCCGTTTGTTCTTCAACACTGTGATGAGTTTGACCAGCTTGTTGTCGCTTAACGGAACACCCACCAAGGCATACGACTCTTTCAATGCTTTGCCCAGTTCCTTATATCCGTATTCGTCCTGCAACGAAAATGCTGCTTCCAGTGCTATCCGGTGCTGTTGCTCGGAAATGTCCTTACAGGCATCAAACCTTTCGCCTTGGGGTCTGCCGGGTGCTTTGAGTTCTGTCTGGTAATCCTCTATCAGTTCAGGCAATGCCCTTTCATTGATGCGGAAGGCAAACGGCTCGAAGTCCATCGCACGGATGTGCATGGCGGAAACCTTGCTGATGTCCCCGTTGCTCTTGTCCTTTTCAACGAGCAGCACGGTTTCAGCCTTGTTGTTCAGTTCCGTGCCGATATGTCCCCTCGCGTTCTCATCGCCCTTGTTCTGGTGGAGTATCGTGTGGATATGTATCTGCCTGTCGTCCGTCCACTGCATCAGTTTCGATATGATGCGTGTCGATTCGCTGGGGCTGTTGATGTCATACACCATGTCACGGATACCGTCTATCACCACCAGACCAAGGTTCGGCGTATGGTAGATTGCCTGTTCGACAATCCTTATGCGCTGCTCCGGCGTGTATTTCCGCAGGGCAAGGAACTCAAGGTTCTCGTTGTCCCTGTCATCGGGCAGCCCTGCCATACGCATGATGCGTTCCATCACATTCAGGCAGTGGTGAGGGCTTTGCTCCGTATCGACATACAGCACTTTCCGCTTGGCTTCGGGAAGCTCAGCCGCATACCTGAGCACCGTGCCGTTCTTCAAAGCTGCAGCCACGATAGCCGACACATTGAATGTCTTCTTGCTCTTGGCTTTGCCGATGGATGCGCTGAAATTTCCCAACGTGCCTATTACAGAACCTTTCACACTGAGGATTTCGGGCGCTTTCTCGTATTTTCCCGACAGGCTCAGCCGTGAGGCTTGCCAGAGGATTACCGCCTGTTCGTCCGATATTTCCCGGATGTCTTTCATATAGTCCATAGCGATTCCTCCCGTTATTTGCGTCCGCCTGTTTTCTTCCCTGCCAGTTCAAGGGCAAGTTCCGCATCCACGATAATCTTGCGCCCAATCTGGGTGATGGCCTTGTCTATCTTCCCGCTTTTCTTTATGCGGTTGGCGGTGGGCAGGCTGCACCCGAACAGTTTGGCTATGCCGAGTATTCCGTACACATATTTCCTGCTTGTGTCCGTTACGGGCTGCGGCTGCGTTTCCGGCTGACCGGATGCGTGCCTGCTTAACATTATAAACTCTTCGCCTGTCATCTGCCAGACGGGTTTGGATAATAATTCTTGGATATTTGTCATCGTCCAATCTAATTAGTCGTTAAACAATCAGCCCTGCGCACTGGCTGTTATTTCTGTTCTCGAACGATGCAAAATTAGGTAGGGTTATGAGTGGTAAGGATGGGGACGGTACAAACTGAATATCATTGTATCTTATTGAATATCAGAAAACAAAAATACCACTCAAAAATTATTTTGAGTGGTAAAAGTGGAACTTTCGTAAAGTATCAGGATATATCACGGATTATCTGAATATATGTTCCATTTCCTTGGCGAAATTTTGGTTGCTGTCACTGGGGAAATCTGAAACAGGCTCCTTGTACTTGGATTTGTAGTAGCTGTCGTCAATATCCAGCAGTTTCAGTATTCTGTCTTTCCATTTGTCCCTGTCCTGTTTGGAGAGTTTCTCGCTCATCAGGAATATCAGATAGCATACACGTATTTTCTCTCTCGGTTTTATTTTCAGCTTACAGTTGCAGGGGTGAAGATTCATATTGGCATAGAAATCTGGTGCGGAAATTTCTTCGAACTGTTCTCCTTCGCACACCTCATGAATGAGCGAAAGTAATTTCATGCTGAAATATTCCTGTTGTTCTTCTGTCGTTTCCTGCTGACTGATTGGCTCGCTTGATTTATTCTCTTGCTTTCCGTCAGGAATGTATTTCTTCAATATATCCAGAAAAAGGCAGCTTTGACGGTATATGTCCGCACAACAGTTCTTCATGTATTGGAATGCCTCTGTTCTTGCAGCCTTTTGCTGATCATAGAGTTTGTTCAGTTTGGCTTTTTCCCTGTCATATTCAGCCTTGCAGCGTTCATATTCTTTCTCTGCCTGTTTTTCCTCTTCGGCTGTATGCTCCCTGTAACCAATGGAATCATACCTGTTGTTGGCTTCATTCAGCGGCTTGCTCAGACTTCTTGTAACATCCAGCTGGGCTTCAATTTCCTGAGAATACCTTTCCATGTGCTGATAGCAAGCACGTTCTATGGCTCTGTCACTTAACGGGCGTATCTCATAAGCCTGTATGCTCTTTTCTATTTCAGTTTTCAGGCTGTTGAGTATCAAGGTGTATTGCTCTTTTTGCTTGTCAAGCACCAGTTCAAGGATAGCGGCTTCAAAGGATTTCATGTCATTATACTCCTGATAGAAATCCGATATGAATTTCTGCCTGTCAAAAGAGAATGCGTAGTTATCTATATAGTCTTTGTATATTCTGTTGAGTTCTCCGTATTGGGGAATCATCATCTGTATTTTTCCTGCCATATACTTTAATATTAAGGGTTCTTGTCCTTGTCAAGGAATAAGGTCAGTTCTTCTTCCACTTCTTCTATACTCGGTAGGGCAGATTTCAGATTTTCGGGTACTGCCTTGCTCAATTGATAGTCGCTGATACCTATCGGCTGGTCATATCCAGCCAAGGCATATTGTGCCACGACCTCATCCTTACCCCTGCACAGCAAAAGACCGATGGTCTTGTTATCATTTTCTCCCCTCAGTTTATCATCTACAACATTGATATAGAAATTTAACTGCCCTGCATATTCCGGTTTGAATGGCGTTGCTTTCAATTCCACGACGACATAGGCGTGGAGCTTGATATTATATAGGATCAGGTCGGCGAAAAAGTCACTGTCCCCAATCTGGAAATGTTTCTGTCTGGCAACGAAAGCAAAGCCGTTACCCATTTCCAGCAAGTAACGGGTTACATGCTTTACCAGCTGTTCTTCTATATCCCTTTCGTCAGCCTTTTCCTTTGCTCCTGCCAAATCAAAGATATACGGGTCTTTTAACAGATAATTGGCAAGATCGCTTTGAGGTGCCGGAAGTGTGGCTGTGAAATTGTTTACCTTGTTACTCTTGATTTGTCTGTCATACAGATTGCTTTCAATCTGCATTTTCAGCACATTACTGCTCCACCCCATTTCTACAGATTGTTTCATATACCAATACCTTACACCTAATGGTAGCGGATTATTGAGTATGACCATATGGCTTGCCCAATTTATTCTTGCAATCGGTGACGTCAAGAATAAATCTTCTATATCCTCTATTTTTATTTTATAGATGGTTGCTACTGTTTTTGCTACATTCTGAAATTGCGCAGGAATCTCCTGCGTAATTTCTAAAGATTGATTATCTGTAGATTGTATTTGCGCAGTAAGTTCCTGCGTAAATTGCCCGCTATTAAGTTTAAGGACTTCATTAGTAATGTTTTGAATATTGGGGACAGACAGTATTGAATCTGTTTCAATAAAACTACGAAGTACATTTAACGGATATAAACGGGCAAACTGGCACATATAAGTAAGATTACGCTCCGAATATCCTTTCTTTTCCGGGTAATTGAATCGGATTGCCTGCGCCAACTTCTTGATAATTTTACCACCCCACCCATGCAGGTGTTGGTGGTACAGTATATAATTACCCATTTTCCAGTAATGGAACAACATCTGGGCATTGGCTGCGGTAATGAGTCGGACTTGTGCCTGTTCTATTTCCGAACCGACAGCATGGACAAAGGCATCAAAATGACCTTTCTTTATATTATGTTCGTTGTTATTTTCCATATCACTAACTATTACTTAACAAAGATAACTCTAATAATGGATAATCTGTGAAACTGACTGATACTTTTAGAGTTGGTTAAACTTGTTCATTGCATTGGCCTTAATATCGTCTGCTATGTCAATGTAAGGCTTCATGGCTTTATAATCACTGTGCCCTGTCCATTTCATTACAACCTGTGCAGGAATACCGAGAGCCAGTGCATTACAGATGAATGTCCTTCTTCCTGCATGTGTGCTGAGTAATGCGTATTTCGGTGTAACTTCATCTATACGTTCATTTCCTTTGTAGTAGGTTTCACGTATAGGTTCGTTAATTTCTGCCAGTTCTCCCAGTTCTTTCAGATAATCATTCATCTTCTGATTGCTGATGACTGGCAGTGCCATGTGATTTTCAAAATGAATGTCCTTGTATTTTTCAAGTATGGCTTTACTGTACTTGTTCAGTTCAATACTCAGACTGTCTGCCGTTTTAACGGTGGTAACTTCTATATGGTCGGACTTGACATCACTTCTCTTTAGGTTACGAACATCTGAATAACGCAGACTGGTAAAGCAACAGAACAGGAAAACATCCCGGACACGTTCCAGATACTGTTTGTCTTTGGGTATCTGATAATCTTTTAGTCTGTTCAACTCTTCCCATGTCAGGAAGATTACCTTCTTGGGTGTGGTTTTCAATTTCGGTTTGAACGTATCGTATGCTATATTCTGGTGATAGTCTTTCTTGAAGCTCCATCGCAGGAACCATTTGAGGAATCCCATTTGTTTACCGATGGTACTGTTTCTCATGTCTTTCTTGTCACGCAGGAAATTGACATACTCGTTCAATCCGAACTCATCGAAATATTCAAAGGTCACATCTTCCTTGAACTCCTTGAGGTGATTTTTTACGGCTGCAAACTTTTCGTATGTGGATTCAGTCCAGTTGTTCTGATTGCCACATTCCTTAACGAACTCATCGAATACCTCCCAAAAACTTATCTTTACGTCTTCCTGGTCTTCACTTGTATCTTTCATCCGCAGGTTGAATGCGTCCTTTAATTGTTGAGTAGTGGGCATAGTTTCCTGTACCTCAAATTCTTTGAATACGTTTTGAATTTCGGTATAGTATTTCAGGAGATCGGCATTGATTTCGGATGCACTTTGCTTTAATTTGTTGGTACATCCGTTCTTTACTCGCTGCTTGTCAGCATCCCACTTGGCTACATCAATGCGGTAACCCGTTGTAAATTCAATACGCTGGCTTGCGTATATGACGCGCATACGGATGGGGACATTCTCCACGATTGGCACACCGTTCTTTTTCCGGCTTTCCAATGCAAAAATGATGTTTCGTTTGATATTCATAATTGGGTGCGTTTGAAATTCTACACCCAAATATACACCCAATATTTGGAATAGCAAAAGATATTCAGAAAGATTTAGATTTACTATACACTCCAAATAGTGAGTGATTATCAATAGTTTGCAATTTTATGATATTTCTTGAATATGTAGGTTCGAGAGCCTCTCTCTCCGCCAAGGCTCCGAACGGAGACATTCAAATAAGGGGTCGAAAAGCATTATAAAGCACCGTAAATCAAGTGATTACGGTGCTTTTTTCATGTATATACGCCAAATCTTGACGGTATAAATGCATCGGTTGGCAGTCACATTTCGGTCATTTCCTGCTACATTTCCTGCTACAGGAAGACCAACCGCCAAAAAAATGTAGCAGAGACGTACTTTTGAAGCCCATATTGACGCCTTGTAAGTCGCTTAATATCAGATATTTATGTTTAACTTTGTGGCCAAAGCGCTACACAAATAACGTGTTATTATGAGACTTATTTTTAAGGTGTCGTATTATATACGCACAAATTACGTAAACAAGGAAGGTAAATCACCGTTGATGATACGGATTTATCTTAATGGAAAAATGCTTACTGTCGGGTCTGCAGGAATCAACGTTGACAAGACAAAATGGTCAAACGAAACAAATCGCCTTAAAGGACGTACTTCCGAGGTCTTGAACACCAATGCCCAAATTGACAACATTTCATCAGATTTGCGGAATATCTTCCTAAAGCACCAGTTTGACAAGGATCTTACCCTTGATAAAATAAAGAGCATTTATCTTGGCAAGAACAAGGAATGTACAACTTTCCTCGATTTCTACGGCAAGTACCTTGAGGACATCAAGGCTCAAATTGGTAAAGGAAAAACGCTGGCCACATATCACAAATATTCTGCGGCTGGAAAACACTTTGAGAATTTCTTGAAACTGAAATATGGTCGCAAGGATATAATGCCGTCTGAATTGACCCATGTAATCATTCATGACTTTGATATTTACCTGCGCACAGTGGTCAGTCTTAAACCCAATAGTGCAACCAAGACATTGAAGTTTTTTAAGACCGTAGTCATATTTGCACAAAAGTGCGGCGTATTGACGCACGATCCATTCGCCCAGCATCGTTTCCATCTCGAATCCGTTGACAGGGGTTTCCTCACAGACGATGAAATTACAAGAATCATGGAAAAAGAGTTTTCCACTCCGCGTTTGGAATCCGTCCGTGATATATTCATATTTTCGTGTTTCTGTGGGCTTGCATACATAGATGTGGCAAATCTGACCCAAGACAACATTGTAACTCTTGACGGGAAGAAATGGATAATGACAAGGAGGCAGAAAACCCATGTCGAAAGCAATATTTTATTGCTGGACATTCCTTTAATGATTATCAACAAGTACAAAGGCAAAACAAATGACGGGAAATTACTGCCCATTCTTTCTAATCAGAAGATGAATGCGTATTTGAAAGAAATCGCGGATTTATGTGGAATAAGAAAACGGTTGACCTATCACCTCGCAAGACACACGTTCGCCACAATGATGCTCAGCAAAGGGGTGCCCGTAGAATCGGTATCAAAGATGTTAGGTCATGCAAATATAAAAACAACACAAATTTATGCCCGCATCACCAATAAAAAGATAGAGCATGACATGATGAATTTATCTGAGAAACTAGATTGTTTCAATGATGCAGCTACACATTTAACATCAGACTAAACAATAATTATCTGAATTAGTCAAGATTCAATCTGACTGTTAATATAAAAAGAGTAATTTTACAACATCAAACAAATTAAGTTATGACTAATTCAGTTCTGATGCAGGGCGGAGCAATCCGTCCTGCATGATATTTTGTGTCGGGTTGTTCCTATTTTACCGGTTGTAAGTTACAAAGAAATGTCGGCTTGAAGTCTGCCGTTATCCTTATATATATGCTTACCAACCCTTTCTATAGACCTTGCTTCTCAAGCCTCTTGCCCTTTATATCAGTCCGAACATTCCATGTTGCAGCCTCCATACCGTCACCGCCAGAGGTTTTATCTTGTGCGAATATAGGTTGCCGCGCCTGTTCCCTCCGTTTTGAAGTGCATTTCCGACAAATTCTTCCTTGCATTGCAAGAGTAATTTACCGGAAAAAACATCGGGAATGGCTTTTTCGGCAACCTTTTACTGCACCGAAAAACCGAAGCGGCTTCCGATTGAAGGACGTCGAACAGAGGGAAAGTAAACTTAAATTCAAAAACGGATGAAGACATTGGAAGAATTGCTACAAGGAATTGGATGTGTCGGTGAGGTATTCGACAGTACGGGAGAATTTACGGAATCCGGAAGTAAGGCATATCACTTTTTGGTGGATTTGCTGTATGACATTGAATGTCTGACTGGAAAAAGTGTATCATGTATAATCAGGGAACTTGATAACATATGTGAAGAGAATTATTAAAAATCAATATTATGGAAAGGAAAATTCATGAATCGAAAGAGTAAAGCTCTCAAAGGAGTGGAAAATGACGGTGAACTGCGTCAGTCGTGTTCTGCATGTTATGACACTTGACGACATCCTTCCAGATAATGGAATCAAATAGTATGTCAAGGCAATTACGTGTCGGCAGAAGAGAGTTGACCTATCAAGTGTACAAAAGTAGTGGATTCAATTTGTTTTTTCCTTCCAAAAGAAAAGTTATGGCTGTTGTCGGTGAGTACTTGTTGACTGATTTGCCTAAAAGCCCTACCCGGACTTGATTGCGCAAGCAGGAATTTAAAAAGTAGGTTTAAATTTTCTTGTATATACTACAAGGAACGAAGTAAACCTCTTGCAACATCTCTTTGGTAATGAATAATAATAGTTTTAGAAATTAAGTTTAATGACATCTTGTATATATAGAACAAGGAAAGGAGTAAACCACTTTGCCAGTTGCACCAGCCTTTCTTTTTTGAAGGCAATAGAATACTGTTCAGATTTTGACTTTGATGACTTCGTTAAGGTTTGTGGAGTATTGGGCTGACTTGTGTTCGCATTTCAAGTGCCAACGTTTGTCCGTGCCTTGGCTTGCCACTTTTACGGTATTAAAACCATTCCGTTGGTTGATGGCATCGATAGCCGCTGAAAGGCGAGCTTGTTTGGCACGGTCTATGGAGTCAAAGAGGACAGTTTGGACGGCAGTGTTTGGACTAATGTCCCACACGATGACACCGGCTTTCTTGTAGTGGTATCTTCCATTCTCACGCCATTCAGTACGGAGTGCTTGGACTGCTGCGGCTACCAACTCCAATTGGTCGTTGGTGGGCATGGGCAATGTAACTGTGCGGTTGATAATATGGTTTGGCACATCGTTGCGGAAACGGCTGGTATAAGCGAATACGGTCAGTTGGCAGCAACGACTCTTTTGCTCACGCAACTTGCGGACACATGAAGCGGCAAAGTTGGCTACTGCTTCTTCCACCACTTCCAACTCAGACAAACCTTTGTCGGGAAAACTGCGGCTGGTACAGATGCTCTGCTTTTCGGGCAGTTCGCTGATGTTTATGCAACTTTCGCCACGGAGTTCCTTCCATGTCCTCACACCTGTGACGGTAAGCAACCGTCTTACCCAGCTTTCACTCCACTGCGTGAAATCCCATGCGTTTTTGACTCCATGGTATTCCAACTTCTTGGCAGAGCGTCTGCCAATGCCCCACACATCGGCGATGTCAAAACCTTGCAATGCCTTGATGCGCTTTTCTTCGGTGTCAATCAGGCAGACACCCCCGTAACCTTTGTATTTCTTTCCATACCTGCTTGCCACTTTTGCCAAGGTCTTGGTCGGAGCTATGCCAAGCGTTACCGGGATTCCTGTACCCTTGCCAATGGTACGCACGATGCGTTTGCCGTACTCACGCAATGCTTCTCCACCGCCCATGCCTGTAAGGTCGATGAAAGCTTCATCGATGGAATATTGCATCAATTCGGGCGTGAATTCCGAAAGCAGCATCATCACCCTGCGGCTCATGTCACCATAAAGTGTGTAATTGGAACTGAACACGGCAACCTTTTCATGCTCCAGCAATTCTTTTGCTTGGTAAAAAGGCGTACCCATTTCTATACCCAACGCCTTTGCCTCGTTGCTGCGGGCAATGATGCAACCGTCATTGTTAGACAGCACCACCACTGGCTGTGTGCGCAATCCCGGATTGAAGACCCGTTCACACGAACAATAGAAGTTGTTGCAATCCACTAGACCGAACATGATTCACTTCCTCCGATATTGGCGTTTGATGTTGTAGGTCAATACTCCCCACACGATGAAATTATTTTCTTCCGTCACCTTGATAGGCGGATAGTCCTTGTTGGCGGGCATCAGCCAAAGGCAATCACCCTTGACATCGAACTTTACCCGCTTCAATGTAAATTCCCCATCAATGTAGGCCACCACGATGTCACCCTCCTGCGGATCGATGGACTTGTCTATCACCAACAAGTCGCCGTTGTCGATGCCACAGTCCTTCATCGAATCACCTACGGCACGGGCATAGAACGTAGTGGCGGGATGGCGAACCAACTCGCGGTTCAGGTCGATGCTCTCCGTCATGTAGTCTTGTGCAGGGGATGGGAATCCTGCACGGATGCCACCATCGGCAAAGTCCAACAGCAGCTCGCTGCTCAGGTCGGCCGAATAGAGGATGAGCCTTACCCCGTCCTCCTTTTCTACTCCGGATTCATTGACGACTGTTTTATGTGAATCTTCCATTTCCTGTTCTCTTGTTGCATTACCATTCGTTTTGCAAAAATACCATTTTTATGCGCTTGTCCGTCTTTATTTTATGAGTTTCCACACTTTTACGCCTTTTATTGGTTTACATTTCGCCAAAGGCGACCGATGCTCTTTCCCGATGGCAGTCGTGCGCCATTCTTTCATCGTATCTTGGGTTTAGGTTGATAGCCGGCTTTCCTTAATTTCTTCCGTTGCCTCGGAACCGGCACACCGACAGCTGTTCTGTCCACATTCCCTATCCGTCAGTCTTATCTTCAGGCATCTCCTCTCCAATGGTAGAGCGGCCTTTTTTCTGGCAATATCGGTATCGCGTCCGCCCTTGCGGCTTCCATAATGAAAGAGGTGGTTGGAATCGCCGTTTCATACCTGACCCGTTGCAGAGCCATCGGAACGGGCTTTTTTCTTTTGGCAGGCGGATTATTAGCATCCTTCATCACAACCTGTGGCTGAATTTTCGTGTTGCTTCTTACATGGCCGTCGTTTATCGAAGCCACAATATTTTTCCATGATGCAAAGATATAATGCAGCTCGCCGATGGCGTTACGGGACACTGACGTTCTGACCAATGGCGTGTCACGAAAATCTTCCGACATTTTCCGCTTCACATAAAATGTTGCGTATTTGCGTGCCTCCCTTGGTGCTACCCTATGCCTGCAATATCTTCTTGCATCCGTAAAAATTAATTGTTCAACTTCTAAAAACTTACAGTCATGAAGCAAGTAGAAAATTCTTTCATCATCACAGGTTTTGTAGCAAAGGACGCTGAAATCCGCACGTTCACCAACAACGATGTAGCCCGTTTCCCGATGGCAATCGGCCGCAAGGAAACCAAGGACAACGCCACCAACCGCGTGTCCGCTTTCATCAACGTGGAAGCCTGGCGCAAGAGCGGCAGCGCATCGTTCGAGTTGCTGAAAAAAGGTACGCTACTCACCATAGAGGGCTATTTGAAGCCCGAAGAATGGACCGACAAGAACGGTATGAAGCAGAACGGCATCAAGTTCGTGGCCAAGAAGTTCTACGAGGCGGTGGAGAAACAGGAGAAGGCCGAGAAGCCCCAACCTAAGGCTCGCGCCAAGAAACAGAAGGAGGCGGCATAGACCGCTTCCTTCTTCGAAAAGAGCGGCTTCGGCCGCTTTTTTCGTGCTCAATGCACGTGAAGCCTTGCTCCTTTTGAAAATGATTAGCTACCTGTTCTACCATTACCCGCTTTGTTATACCGGCTATTCCTTATCACGCCCTCCAGCCGTCACCGTTTAGTTTTACTGATGCAAAGGTCGGCCATCGCGCCTGATGGCGGCGGCTTGAAGTGGATTTCTTGCAAATTCTTCCTCCTTGCGGAGCGTAATTGGCAACAAAAGCCGCCGCATGAGGCTTTCCCGATAGCCGAGCCGCCGCATCGATAAAACCCCAAATCGGTCACGGCAAGAAGGACCGATGACAGGGAAAGTTTAACATCAAAAACATACACCAATATGTACGATTACGACAACAGAGAGGAATTTGAGGATTACGGCAAGCATTGCTGGCTGCTGACCCCGTGGAAAGGCTACCGCTCGGCAACCATAGTCGGACAGACCGACAAAGGCTATATCGTCCAAGTGAGCAGCGGAGCGGAGATAGTGGTTTATCCTGACGAGATAGAGATTAATTAACCCCAAAGCATACCCATATGGAAAAGACAATCGAAAAGATACCGACATGGAGTCTGTGCTACCTTGTCAATGGAGATGCAAGCGGACTGACAGAGGAAGAACTACAAACCATCGACCGCTGGTACAAGGACATGGGCGTACAAGTAGTTTCGCCCGTCATGGACAGTGAATGCAACCTGCAACCCTATTTTTCACCTTGCCCTGCTTTCGGCTTGCCGACAGAGGTAGTGGACTGCGACATCTTTTATATCCAACCCACCAAACAATGACAACCATGAAAGGAACTGAACATTTCAAACAGGCCATCAAGAGCTATTTGGACGAAAGAGCCAAGACGGACGAACTCTTTGCAGTGGCTTATGTCAAGGAAAACAAGAACTTGGACGATTGCATCACGTTCATACTCAACCAAGTCAAAGCAATGGCCAATGAGGGCTGTGTCGGCATGGCTGACGATGACGTGTATTCGCTCGCCTGCCATTTTTATGACGAGGACATCATAGACATAGGCAAGCCCGTCAACTGCGAGGTGATAGTCAACAACCGTATTGAACTGACCGAGGAAGAGAAAGCCGAGGCACGGCAGAGGGCTATCAGCCAATACCAAGCCGAGGAATTGCGCAAGATGCAGCAACGTAAGAGCAAGTCGGCGGCAAAACCACAGGAGACCAAACAAACAGAACCTAACTTATTCGGCTTTTGAACGATGAAACCACGCAACAAATTCGAGAAAGCTGTACTTGCCCAAAGCGGCAAGCTCCGCCCCTTGAGCAAGGCACAGCTTGCTTGGGCATTCCGTGAGTGTGTCAGCCATTTTGCACACCGACTGCCCAAGGGTCGGACAACCTGCATGGACTGCGGCCATGAATGGGTAAGAGAAAAAGCGACAGGGCATTGCACCTGCCCGAAGTGCCACGCAAAGCTGGAGGTCAAGAATACCCTTGTCCGCAAAATACGGCAAAAGGCATATTTTACCCTGCTTGACAAGTGTGGGAAGTACCAAACCCTGCGAATGTTCCTGCTTGTGGTGGAAATGGAGAAAGGCTGCAAGGCGCACCCTTACGCCTTGGAAATCGGGCAGTATTGGTGGAACGACAAAGGCAAACAGACGCTTGTAGCCATTCAGCGCATATTGGGCAGGTACATGGACACCTTTTCTTTCGTTTCGCCAATGGCCATTCGGGGAGACAACGAAGTGTACCGCCATATTGCCACTTTTGACACCTATCCGAGATACAGCGTTATCGACACTTTGCAAAGAAACGGTTTCCGCAGCGACTTGCAAGACATTGAATCGGCAAAACTCATACCGGCATTGCTGACCGACCCGAAAGTTGAAACTCTACTGAAAGCCGGACAATATGACTTGTTGCGCTATTGCCTGCACTCATCAACTCGTCTGGACGATTACTGGCCGTCTGTGAAAATCTGCCTGCGGAATGGATATACCATTACTGACGGCTCAATATGGTGCGATACCATTGACCTGCTTAGGCGAATGGGCAAGGACACACGCAGCCCGAAATATGTCTGCCCTGCCGACTTGAAAGCGGAACACGACAAATTGGTGGAACAGCGCAACCGCAAGGAGGAACGTGAACGTCTGGCGTTGCGCCGAAAGGAAGCCGCCCAATATGAGAAAGAGTACCTGTTGCAGAAAGGCAAGTTCTTCGGCATCCTCATCACGGACGGAACGCTGAAAGTCAGAGTGTTGGAAAGCGTGGCCGAGATAGCGGAAGAGGGTATGCTGATGCACCATTGTGTATATGCCAACGCATACTACCGCAAGGAGAACTCGCTGATATTATCGGCTACCATTGATGGGAAACGTATTGAAACTGTGGAGGTTGACTTGGAAAGATTATGCGTGGTACAAAGCCGTGGCTTATGCAACAAAAACACAGAATACCACGAGCGCATCGTCAACCTTGTAAACAGCAATATGAACTTGATTAGGAAGCAGATTAGTGCTTAATCACCATTGGGTAAGGTAAGGCATATCGGGAATATTCCCGGTGTGCCCTGCCTCCCTGCCTTCTCCTGTTACATCCCTTTTATAAAAGCCCATCCCACTTATATCCATCTTTGATACCCACGGCTTGCCCTATATCACAGGTATGACGGGCTGTGCCGCAGGCCATGCCGCTGTAAACGGCGGCGAGGCTTCTGCGGCATGGGCAAACGTGAACACACCCTTTCCTGCCGGCGTACAAGTCCGCTGACAAGGAAATGGCGAGTTCCCCTTTAGTTTGCCCGGCAACCCGTCAGTTCTTTTTTTGCAAGCCGAGCCTGTTATATCCCTTTTATATTCCACTTAACATATACTGTTTTAGGGTAGTATATCTCCTTTTCTACCCTTTCATCTTTTTGTCATCCTGCCAATCGATGCCCCGCAGGTTATTTTGCTGCAAAATAAATGTGGCGTGGCTTGCCGTTGCAAACCGGCCTTGGCAGAAATCTTCCTTGGGGCTTCACTCCAAGCGTATTTCTGCCATCCGATTTGCCGAAAAGCCATTCCGCCCCATTCCGGAGGCAGAAAAATAACCTACAAGAGCCATCGAAATATGGCCGATAGCAGGGGAAAGAACAAAATCTGTCAAATATGAAGAATATGAACTACAACAAATTGCAAGCATTGGCGGCGAACACAGCAGCTATCGAAACAGCCTATCGGGTGCGGAACGAGAAAAGGACGGCGACAGCAGCCGAACGTGAAACCCTCTCCCTGTATTCGGGATTTGGGGGCATCAAGGAAGTATTGGATTTAGGAACAAATGCCCCCATGTCCGACAAGATGAAACAGACTTTAGACCATCTTGTGTGCGTATTGCAAGCCATAGCACAAGACGACGAAACACTATACAGGGAGCTTGTGGATAGCATAAAGGCATCCGTCCTTACCGCTTTCTATACCCCGAAATTTCTCATAGAGGCGGTGACCGACCAAATACAAGCCACGTTCCAAGCCAACGGTTTGTTAATGAAATCCTTTCTTGAACCATCCGCAGGAATTGGTGGCTTCCTGCCAGTTTCTATGTCCGACACTTACAAGGCAGCGTTTGAAAAGGACTTGGCGACAGGGCTTGTGCTTTCAGCCTTGCACCCCGATGCAAGGGTGATTGTTGACGGCTTTGAAACCATTGGCGCACAGGAGTTGGAACACGGCTCATTCGATGTGATAGCGTCCAACATACCTTTCGGAACAATAAACGTGTTCGATGCGGACTTTGAACGCAGGGGAACGCCTTACAAACAATCCCTTAAAGCCATTCACAACTATTTCTTCATCAAGGCGATGGAACTGTTAAATGAGGGCGGCTTGCTGGCTTTCATCACGTCAAGGGGCGTGGCTGACAGCCCATCCAATCGCTTTGTGCGTGACTATCTGGTGCATCACGCCCATATCATCACCGCCCTGCGCTTGCCCGACACGCTTTTCATGCAGACCGGCGGCATCGAGGTAGGCAGCGACCTTATCATCTTGCAAAAGGACAGCCACAAGCAAAACCTCACCACAAGGGAACGCCTGTTCTTGGAAACGTGCAGGGAGCGCACATCGCAGGGGCTGGAAACAGAACACGCAAACAAGGCATTCTCCTTACCACAAAGCACGTTGTCCACAGGCACGACCATCGGCACAAACCAATTCGGCAAGTTGGTGCGCAAGTACGAGTGGAACGGCACAGAAGAAGCCATACACCAACGGCTTGCCGAGATATTGAGAGCCAATTTCACCCACTATTTCAAGCCCTTCCTGTTTGGTGGGCAAAAGCAAGCGCAGCCGCAGCAGGGAGCAATGCTATCCCTCTTTGACCTTTTCGGGGAAGCCACGGCAGCGGCACAGTACAAGCCAAACACTGGCAAACGACCCTACACGGACGAAATGCCCGGTTGGATGAAAGACGGTGCATTGGTGCTGTTCGAGGGGCAACTTGGCACTATACAAAGCAGAAGAACCGACCGTTTTTCCGAAATGACCGCATGGTTTAACCCGATAAAAGTCAACGGTGCGGACATGGAACGGGCAAAGGACTACCTTCCCGTGCGAAAGGCTTACTTCGAGTTGTCGGAAAGCGAAGCGGAAACAAGGGAAGAACAACCCTTGCTCCGTGAACGGCTGAACAAGGCATACGATGCGTTTGTGACCAAGTGGGGCAATTTCCACACGGACGGCAACAAAGAAATGATGACGCTTGACAGCTTGGGCTTTGAGGTGTATTCCATCGAAATGCAAGTGCGTGGCGAGGTGATGAAATCCGACATCATGCGCGAGCCTGTGGCTTTCAAGAAAATAGACACATCGGTACGCCTTGCCCCGATGGAAGCGTTGGCAAGCAGCTTGAACTATTACGGCAGGGTGGATATGGTTTACCTTGCGCAATCGACAGGATGCAGCGAGAGCGAGGTGATAGAGGCGTTGGAGGGCGAAATGTTCTACAACCCTGAAACCAGCGCATGGGAAGAAAAGGGGCGCATACTTGCAGGTAACGTGGTGGAGAAATGCAAAGCGTTCGCCGGACATATCCATAGCCTTGCAGGACAGGCAAGGGCTTGGACTGAAAAGACGGTAAGGGCGTTGGAAGAGGTCACGCCCGAACTGATACCTTATGAGGAGCTTGACTTCAACATGGGCGAGCGGTGGATTCCGACAGAAGTCTATGCCGACTTTGCCGAATACCTGTTTGATGTCAAGGTCGATGTGGTGTACTTTGACGTGAACGACACCTATGTTATTTCCTTACATGGATATTCCCCTGCCGCATACAACATCTATGCCTCGCACGGTTACACAGGCGAGAAACTGTTTGCCCATGCCCTGCATGACACCATACCCGAAATAAAAAAAGAGGTGATGCGTGGCGGTGAATGGGTGAAAGTACCCGATGAAGAAGCCATGCAGGAGGTGGCAACCAAGATACAGGAGATAAGGGGCAAGTTCAACGCTTGGCTTGACAGCCAGCCTATCGCCGTCCGTGACGAGTTGGTAAGGCTCTACAACGAGCGTTTCAACTGTTATGTGCGTCCGTCCTATGACGGTTCGGCGCAAACATTCCCCCGCCTTTCCTTTGCACAGTTCCCTTACGATGACTTATACCCCTCGCAGAAAGACGCCATCTGGATGATTAAGCAGAATGGCGGCGGTGTGTGCTGGCATGAGGTAGGCGCAGGTAAAACAATGGTGATGTGCGTGGCGGCATACGAAATGAAACGCTTGGGGTTGGTACAGAAGCCTTTGATAATAGGGCTGAAAGCCAACGTGCATGAAATAGCCGACTGTTTCCGCAAGGCTTACCCATCGGCAAAGTTGCTCTATCCCGGCAAGGAGGACTTCACCCCTGCCAACCGTGAGGAACTTTTCAGCAAAATCAAGAACAATAATTGGGACTGCATCATTCTGACGCATGACCAGTTCGCAAAGATACCGCAGTCGGAAGAAACAATGTTCGGCATCATGCAACAGGAACTTGACGATGTGGAACGCTCCTTGCAGGTGCTGGAAGAAAGCGGCATGGGGTGGCGCAACCGCCGTATGCAGAAAGCGTTGGAGAAGCGGCAAGAGAACCTGTCGGCAAACCTCCTGTCGTTGAAAACACGCATTGAGGAGAAGAAAGACGGAAGCATAGACTTTCATACGATGGGCATAGACCACATATTTGTAGATGAATGCCACTACTTCAAGAACTTGATGTTCCAGACACGCCACACGAGGGTTGCGGGCATCGGCAACAACCAAGGTTCACAGCGTGCTATGAACCTGCTGATTGCCATCCGTGACATACAAGAACGCACAGGAAAGGACTTGGGGGCTACGTTCCTGTCGGGTACGGTGGTCGTAAATGCTTTGACCGAATTGTACGTGCTTTTCAAGTACCTGCGCCCGAAAGAGCTTGCCAAGCAGCGTGTGAGTTGCTTTGACGCATGGGCTGCTATATTTACTAAGAAAACGACTGACTACGAGTTGAACGTGACAGGTTCTATCAAACGCAAAGAGCGTTTCCGTACCTACATCAAAGTGCCGGAATTGGCGGCTTTCCTGCGTGAAATCACGGATTACCGCACGGCAGAAATGATAAATCTTGATATCCCCGACAAGAACGTGCGTTTCCTTTCGGACAAACCGACCATGGAACAGGAGGCGATGATAGAACGGTTGGTACGTTTTGCCAACAGCGGTGAATGGTCGGATTTGGGCTTGGAAGCCCCTGCGCCCGAACACATGGACAAGGCAAAGATGCTGATTGCTACTAACGTGGCAAGGAAGATGGCGTTGGATATGCGTCTGTTGAGTGACCAGTTCAGCGATGACCCTGCCAACAAAGCCTCACGCTGCGCACAGACCATCTATGAGTATTATGTGAAATCAAACGCTCACCGTGGTACACAGTTCGTTTTCAGCGACCTTTCCACTTACAAGCCTAATGAGTGGAATGTTTGCCAAGACATCAAGGACAAGTTGGTTGCAATGGGTGTTCCGGCCAATGAGATACAATTCATCCAAACCGCCAAGACCGAAAAGGCAAGGAAGAAGATTTTTGAGGGCATGAACAACGGCACTATCCGTGTGCTGTTCGGTTCTACCTCCATGCTCGGCACAGGTGTGAATGCCCAACAGAGGGCAGTGGCGGTGCATCATTTGGAGGTACCCTGGAGGCCGGCCGATTTGGAGCAACGCAACGGTCGGGCGGTACGCAAAGGCAATACCGTGAAGCAGTGGGGCGGCAACGTGGTTGACATCATCATCTACGGCACGGAAAAGACCTTGGATGCCTACAAGTTCAACCTCTTGCGCAACAAGCAGCTTTTCATCAACCAAATCAACAACGGTACGATAGCCGTGCGCCGCATAGACGAGGACGGTATGGACGAGGACACAGGCATGAATTTTGCCGAGTTCGTGGCCATCCTTTCGGGCAACACCGACCTTTTGGACAAGGCGAAGCTCGACAACAAGATTATGCAGTTGGAAAAGGAACAGGCAGTTTGCAACAAGGAACGTTACCGTGCGGAACGTAAGGCGGAGAGCAACCGTCAAGAGATTGACAACTGCAAGCGCAACATCGGGCGCATGACAGAAGATTGGGAGTATTTCAACACCCGTAAGGAGGATTGCAGCATTGAGGTAAACGGCAATGCCCAACTGACAGCCGAAGAAACAGGACGAGCCTTGCATTCAATTTCAAGGAAACACCGTGGCGACTTTACGTCCGTTGGCAGTTACAATGGCTTACGGCTGTTGGTGCGCAGCGAGTACCGTCTTGACGGCAGCTTTGACCGCAACACGTTTTTCGTGGAGGGCAAGAGCGGCTTGAAATACAAGTGCGGCATGTCCGGCTCATTGCCACCAAGTTTTGCGGCGGCTGCGGTGTTCCCACAGACCACTTTGGAAAACATACCCAAGCTAATGGAACGCCAAGCCGAGCGGCAAAAACATTTGGAGGAAGAAATCACCACCTTGCGACAAGTGATGGCAAGGCATTGGAGCAAGGAAGAAGAACTAAAACGGCTCAAACAGGAGTGCAAAGAATTGCAGGAGCGCATCAACCGCACCCTTGAAGAAGCGGAACGCCCAACCGTACCGACACCAGGCACCGATCCAGTGGCAGTACCGGCGGCATAGCCAACTTCATATTTGACACCATGCCTCTGCCTTGTTGTGAAACACGGCAGGGGATTTTTTGGCGTTTATGTCTTTGCAGGTAAAGGGTTGTCTTCTTCTCAAAAATCGAACCGACGGGCAGACGGGCTGCCCTATACCTGTTATAATTTGTAATTGAACTTATCATTCCTTCTTCCCTCTGTGGATTCCTCCTCCAAACCACTTTGCAGTGACAAGCCAGTTTTCATAGTAGTAAAACCATTCAGAAATCCACGGAATTATCTCAGTTATCTTGTGTGACGCATTCCATTCATCTGATGGACGATGATAGATACAAAGATGCTGCTTGTCTGTATCATAAACATGAGGCAAGCCTTTCTTCCCTTCACACAGCGGCAACTTGTCGATAGCGAACACATCCACATGCTTGCCCTCCCTATAGCGAATCTTGAACTGATATGTTCCGCTAAGTGGAGATGGCTGTACGGAAGACTTCCAGAAGAAACTTGATGGAGTCTCTTTGTAGAATTTTCCGTTTGGATAAGTTTGTCTAAGAAATGCTTTTTGGTGCGTTATTGAAAATGTCTTTTTATGCATTTATTCGTCTCCGTGGAATGTATGAGCTTTCACTGCTGTACCAACAGTTCCTAAGATTCCTGTTGTAGTGGCTCTTAACGTGTTATTATCTCTGCTCTTTCGTTGGCTGTCGGCTATTGCACTAAAAGTTCGCTGCACAACATCTCTACCAAATGATTTGTTCATCGACTCAGCAATTAATTGCAAACCTCCTCTCTTTTCGATGATTTGTTCTACATCTTGCTTCACTTGTTTTAACCACGCAAAGAAGTTTGACTGTTTCTGCGGCGTTTCTACCCATTTGTCGGCAAAGTTCTCATCAGGATTTACAGGATTATGCACAATATACAGACCAGTACGTGGTTCACGTTCGATATGTCTCTCCATGCTGTTGACTACGTTTACCAACGCATCAAGTACATCTGTTTCCTTGTTGTAAGCACGTGCTGCTAGTGTTGTGATAATAATAGAAATAGGCTTGTTTTCATCGCCGTTAAACATTATGTCACGGTGACGTTTAAGTATCTGAACAACACGTTGCAAAGGACTCTTCTTTTCTTTATATGCCGGCACATTGCCAACTTTTGCTTCGGACAACAACACTGTTCTCCGAGTCAAGATACTGCACCTGTCCTCAAACCATTTGGCATAGCCAAACGGATTGCTCTTAAGCCATTTAGTACTATCTTTCTCGTATTTATAGTTAGGAAGCTCCCTGTCAGTAATACGTATAGCAAGCTTATCAACCTGCTCTACCGATACACTGAAATATTGCTCCCGTAGGCGAGTCTTCTCGTTGTTCACACATGGTAGGATGTCCAAGTGATATTTGTCGCTCGCATTGTCTGAATTCTTGCGATATAATAGTGTCCAGCATCGGCGACCCTCTTCATCCAATAACTTCTTGTAGCGTTCTGAAAGTTTCAGTCTATCACCTACTTTTGCTTTTAAGTTTTCTGCAGTCCAGTCAGGATGCTTCTCCATAAACTCACATACTAAGTCAATGTCAAGGTCATCGTTCTCGTTGACTGGAGTAATCATCGTTCCGAGCAGAAACGAACCTTGCGGTTGTATCTCAGGTTTGTATGGTGCAAGTGGTGACGACTCATCTCCAAGGAACTTGCCTACAGCTTGATAGCTACTTACCAGCTCGTCATATCTTGATTCAGGCACATCCAACGAGGCTCCCAAATTCTCAAAAATTTCGTTGAATTGTTTATGTTCTTCTGTTGTTAACGCTCTCATATCTTATTCAATTATAATTGTTTTATTCTCAGCATTATTATAATAATCGTGCAGTATTAGTTTCATGTCGGCCTTGGGCATCCAGACGTGACCAAGCATAAACGCACAGGCAACCGGCATAGCCATGTGAACCAAAATCTCATTATAGGTAGATGATGCATTTATTTTGTCAAGCACTTCTCTAGTGAAGCTCGCAAATTCTTTAAGCTTTACTTCTGTCTTTAAGAAGTCATTGTTAGGATTAGTGCATGTAACTGTCCATATCGAAACATCTTGGTTAGAATACAAAGTTTTAATCCTCTCCGTGATAGCTGTAGCACTCAGCGCAAATATAAGAACAGGCTGCTTGCTCTTATCTGTTGGTTCTATAATCTTAAACTCAATGTTCTCATCACCACTCTTCTGCCATTCCCATTTCTTGGTATCACGATGCGGCTGATATACTTTCAATTCGCGAATGTCATTAAATAACGTGCCAAGTCTTACTAACAATGGCATATCAGCAAACGGGAATAATGAAATATGCTTTGTCTCAGAATATTGGATGCGTTGTTTTACTTCGTAAGCAAATGCATCCCGCAAGTTATTATCCTCTATCTTCCAAAAATTCGGATCTGATTCCTTCATAACATTTCCCCTCATGCTAATCTCAATCGGAATACTTGCCTCAGGGAAATAGTCCGGAAATAGGACAGAAGAAATGGTATTAAACGAGAAGTCGGGAAGGTGTTTCCCGATTTTGCTATAGTACGTAACCACATGGCTCTTCTTGTCGTGCGCTATACCTGTCACGAGACGGATTCTATCCTCATGACGTTTTTTCATTCCTTTCACTATCTCAGTCGTGTATTTCTTTGGGTCTGAGTCTATCATTTTATGACATGTAGGACACATTAATACTATATTGTCAATATCCTTGGCCAATTCTTTAGACCTTTCTCCACCTCGGGGACCATTTGGAGAATCTCCTATGATATGGCATAACTCTCCAAAGTTCCCATATTCATTCGTTATATTCCCCTCATAAAGGATTTTATTGCACCCCTCGAACTCGCATCTTCCAGCCGCTCTGAGCCACAACAGTCGTTTATCCGATTCGCTTATATTTGTTTTTGACATATATACTATAATTTCATTTGCCTATTTCATTTCAACACAACGTCACTTATAACGCCTCCAACTTCTTCATCAGCCGCCCTAGTTCAGAATAGGTATAATCTCTGCCGTCAACCTCCGTTTCATCCATCGAACGATTGGCGTTTGCAATGGCTGCGGAAAGGATGCCTCCGTTTCGCTCAAAATAGCCGTGAAGACCTTTGCTCTTGGTGAAGAACTCAATGGCCTTGCGATACTCGACACATTTGTTCAAGTCTTCGAGCAAAGGCTCTTGTGCAAGGTATGGGCGTGAGGTATAGCGGAAATAGTAAAGGAAGAACAACTCGGTGCAACGGTGGGTCTCGAAGAACTCGACTGTACAATAGATGCCTTTCTTGGGCTTATTGACAGGCTTGTCATATTTCGCTTTCAATCGGAGATACTGTGAGCGTTCCGGCTCCTTGTCCTTCGTGTCCATGTCGATGACGCAGAAGATGTAGCTGTAACCCATGTCCACGCCCTCCGCTATCTTGGCTTCAAGTTCCTTCAGGTTGGTATGCTTCGGGTAGTCGGGTTTGATGGTCAGGCGTTTGAATACGTCGCACAAGGACTTGAAATAGAAGAACTCCGTCGGCCCTTCGCCCAATATGAGTGCTGTTTGGCGTAGCTTCCCCATCCCTTAGTCCTCCAGATTGATGAATATGCTGCCCAGTTCGGGCTTTGCCCCAAGCCGCCCGATGCGGTAGGAATTGTAGAGCGACAAGTTCTTGTGAAGCCCGTAACTGTCGCCACGGGCATATTCAGAAGATGCAGTGTCCTTGTTCTTCTCTACGAACCACACAACCCCTCGGTTCTCGTTGATCAGCTCTTGGGAAAGGAGTGTCGTTTCCTGGCTGGTGATAATCAGCTGCGACTTGTCGGAATTGAAGATGAACACGTTGAGATAGTAAAACAGCAAGTCGTTGTGCAGGTCTTCACCCAACTCGTCAAGGTAGTACACATGAGAACTTGACACCATGTCGTACAGGGCATCCAGTATGCGGATGTATTTCAATGTACCTTTCGACTGCCAGCTCAATGGTATGTCAAAATCGCCATTTGCGGAATGGTTTACAAAATACACGGTCTCCACGGTCGGTTTCAGCAATGCCTCCTTCATATCATCGGGCAGGTTTTCCGTTTGTATGCGTATGCGAACTTCTTCCGGCACGATGCGGTCTTCAACCATCGGCACGAATGTCAGGATGTTCAAGTCGGCCTTTTGCAGCATAGTGTTGTAGAATTTCCGCTTTTTCAAGTCTTTGTATGCTTCTTTCAGGATTTCCACCACGCCTTTACGGGCATCTCCATCCACTTCGTGGTAATTGTCCATTATCCAAACGTAAAGGGCGTTGAACGGGGCAATGTCCTCTTTTAAGGCAGCCTTGCGGCAAACAGATAAAACACTGTGGTTGTTCAGTGTATTCTCACGGATACTTTCTTGTGTCTTGAAAAGCAACTGCAAGCTCGCACCGAACTTGATTTCTGCCTGCACGTTCTCTCCGACGAAATGACGCTCGTAGAAAAGCGACTTCGACTTCTTGGGATAATAATACAAGGCTTCATCCAGAATGTGTTTACCATTGAACTTGACATCGTAATCGTATCTGATGCCATTGGCATAGAAAGACACGTGCATCTCTGTCGGCTCATCCTTCGTAAGGGCGAATGGAATATGGCCTGTGATGCCTACCGAAGCATCTATGTTGGGCTGTACCAACAGCCGGAACACTTCGTTCAGAGCATACAGCATATTGGACTTTCCCGATGCGTTCGATCCATACAAAATACCTAACTTATACAGGTATACGCCCTCTGCAACTTCGGTGACAAGCTCGGACAACGGCCCTTTTGCCAAGAAGCTCAGCTCTTGCTTGTCGCGAATGGAAAGGTAATTCTTTACCCAGAAATCCCGTATCATAAGATTTATATTTTTCGTTTTTTTCGTAATTATGCTACAAAAGTAAGAATTATTTTTGGAATAAACAAAAAATAAACGCTAATTTTTGTAGCCTATTTACTATTTTAGCAAAAATCATTGGTTGTACTCTTGCAACAAGGTGCGATTTCACCTCTAACGGGTAGTACCTTCGGCTTTTCCACCTAGAGGAGACAGCGGTAGGCCTGTCCTGTGCGCAAGTCTGTCCCTTGGGCAGACCCACGCAAGGATGGGTAGACGACCGCACATCCTACAAGGCAGAGATGTACGGGAGCTTCAGAGGACTGAAACAACCACGCGCATTTGTCTTGATGGATAAGCGGCCTTTCCTGTCTGCCCGGCAGACTTTACCTGACCGCCCAAGCCGAAAAGCAGTTGTAGTATTCTTACCCATTTTCATGGAGACCAACCTGTTATACCGGTCTGCTTTCCACCAATCTGTTCCCGACCCTGCACGGATTATTTTTCCGCAAAGGTAACGGGCTGTGTTCAATTCTTGCAAACCCGGCATCGCCGCGTGTGCCTTGCTAGAAATCTTCCTTTTTCCCTGCGTTCAAAGCGTATTTCCGCCGTCAGGTTTGCCGGTTGTCCTTTGCCCGTTGACGAGGCAGAAAAATAACCCCGATGCTGGCTTGTAAAGGAGCCGAAGGCAGGGGAAGAAGTCAAACCCTCAAAAACAATGGCGATGGACAAGAACATAATAGGACAGGCAAACAAAGTAATGGTGTGGCTGATGAAATACTATCCGGTACGCATCAAGAATGTGGGCGAGCAGCAAAAGGCTGACCGACAGACTATTTGGGACTTCAAGGACGGGCGGGCATACGAGCAAGTAGCCCTAATGACCGCCAAGCACTTGCAAGAGCTTTTCGGCAGTCGGCTCACAAGCATCGTATTCACTTGCGTACCTGCATCAACGCAAGAGAAGAACGAACTGCGCTACAAGCGTTTTTCGGAAAGGGTATGCGAACTCACCCATGCCATCAACGGCTATCCCCATATGCAGGTGTCGGCAGGACGGTTGGCAGTACACGAACACCGAAAGGACGAAACCGAGGCTCGGGCGGCACAAATGGCAGACTATGACACTGATTTCTTCAAGGGCAAAGATGTGTTGCTCTTTGACGACATCATCACCAAAGGCATATCCTATGCCACCACAGCCGACAACTTGGAAGCGTGTGGGGCAAACGTGTTGGGCGGTTTGTTCTTGGCAAAGACATTCTACAAGGTATGATGATGATACGGACAGACATTACAAAGACGGCAGCGTTCACAGGACACCGTTTTATCCGCTACAAGGACAGACAACAGTTGAAAACCAATCTTGAAAGGGCAATCACGGGTTGCTACCATTCGGGCATCCGCCACTTCCTTTGCGGCATGGCGGCAGGCTTTGACATGCTTGCGGCTGAAACACTGCTGGCGATGAAAGCCAACTATCCCGATATTCGGCTGACAGCCGTCATCCCCTTCCGTGGGCAATCCTGCAAGTTCAACCCTACGGACAAAGAGCGGTATAGCTCCATTCTCGGCAAGGCAGATAACGTGGTATGCTTGAGCGAGACTTACTTTGACGGCTGTTTTCTCAGACGCAACGACTATATGCTTGAGCGAGCCAACCGCATCATTGCCTACTACAATGGCGAGCCGAAAGGCGGCACGTTCTACACTTGCCGCAGGGCGGAGCGCATGAAATTGGATATAACCAACTTATACAAACCCCATTTAACAATACAAACGCATGATTACAACAAAAATTGAATTTGGCGGTGTGGAGTACCCATGCCGCATGGTGGAAGACAACCAAGGCGAGTATATGATTATAGGCAGCACAGCCCTGCTTGACGCTTTGCAGCCCGGCAGTTTCGAGGACGAAAACGAAGGCTTTGCCAATGAGGAAGCATCGGACATCTACGATGAGATTTTCTTCTTCACCGATGAGCGTACCCTTGCCTTGCCCGACAAAGAGCTGGTAGAGGAGTTAAAGAGGGATAATCCCGAATGGTTCTAATAAGGGAAATCCATGTGGGAAAGTCGGCTCACGGCTTCCCTGCATGGACTACCCAGCCCGGTTCCACTTATAGCGTTGACCACTTATAGCACTTGCTTTACCCGGTTTTATCCCTGTTATCCTTGCCTAATTCCCTTATCCTCTCATAGTCAGCCATTACTCCTTTTATACCTGTCTGCATGGCATTCCGCCTTTGCCCTTCACCGTTAGGTTTTTCGGCTGCAAATGTCGGGCATCACGCTTGACCTGCCACGCTTTGAAGTGAATTTCTTGCGGAATCTTCCTCCTGCGGAGCGTATTCGGCAAGAAAAAGCGTCAGGTGAAGCATGGCCGATACCCGGACTAAGCATCCGTAAATCCCAAACAGGCTTCGGGGAAAGGAGCCAATGAAAGGGAAAAGTTTCACTTAAATATCTATGGACATGAAGAAAATTGACAACCTCAGAGAAACGAAAGAGTACCGCCTTGCCATGCAGGTGGAAAATGCTTTGAATGACTACGGCTTTGACTATGCGGTCTTTGCCGCTTCCATCCCACTGATGCACCCGACCTTGCAGCAAAACCTCTATAAGCTGTTGAAGGAGTGCCTGGTGGTGATGGCCGATGACAAAAGGCGGTATGATGACCGCAACCGTGCATCGCATGAGGAAGCGAAAGACATCGTGGCTTACTTGGAAGAGAACGGACATTATATCCCACACATCTAAAACATTGGACTATGGAAAAGAACGCAGTGTATCTGGTTTACACCTTGATTGAGCAAAATGACTGCGTGTCAGACTGCCATGCCTTGTATGCTACCCTTGAACGTGCGAAAGCCGCCATGAATGTGGAGATAGAAGAAGCAAGGGAGAATTTCGGCAAAGGCGAAGTGCTGCACGACCTGGAACGACTGTATGAGTTCCGCACGGAGGATGGCTATGGGTTTACGGTAGGAATTGATGAAATGAAACCACTATGAGCAGGAAACGGTACAATTACATTCACAGGCTGGTGGAGAAAATTACCACCAGCCCCTCCAACAACATGGAGTTCTGCTATTACGGCCACTTGGTGAGCCTGCAAAGCGGCACGACCGACTATGTGGACGTCACGGTTTACAACACGGCTGACCGATATTCGGGCAAAACGGCTGGTTTCAACTTTGACTATTGGACGAAGGAGCTGGACATTGGGTACACGGAAAGCGACAGACTGTTTGATGTTATAGTGCAAGCATTCCAACGCATCTATGGCAAAAGAAATGTCAGCGTAATCATCGGGGAAGAAGAAAACTTTGACTAATCATAATAGAATTGAATATGGATAAGGATTTTGTATTAGAAATGGCGAACATCATCAAAGACCAACTGGTAGGCATGACCCCGCTGAATGTCATTTGTTCATGGGGCATCGGAAATTTCGTGGCAACGGAATACAAGGGCATGGCCGCCCTCAAGTTCCATGTGCAGGGACGGTTGTTCCGTGGCAATGTCATCATCGCTTACAACGCACTGGACTACTACGAGGTCTATTTGCAGAACTATGCCGGCACGGAGTGCATCGGCGAGGAAGTGTATTTTGACGAACTTGGCTGTGTCATCGATGAAGCCGTCGAGCGGGGCAAGGACGAAGCCGAATACCGACGGTTTCTTTTGAAGGAATGTTTTTCATAAACGGACAGCTTATGATAACAAGAACATCCATGCCCCAATCCATCGGGACTGTCCTTGACGGCATGAAGCGAAACGCCCTGCAAGCCGTCAGGCAAACAATGCAGGAGAACCGACTCCAATCCGCGCCAATGGGGATTGATGTCCGCATGGGCTGGACGGACGAAGACGGACGCACTCGCTGCGGAACGGTAACTGGGCTTAACCTTGACGGAGAACGACTGAAAGTGCAAGTGAGAGACCACTCCCTGCCCTTTGTCCTGGACGAACAGCAACTTCCATGCGGTAGCCACATTTGGCTGATGCGGCTGAATGATACCATCCGAAACGCCTTGACGCAGAAAAGGCAGAGCGCTTGATTGATGTACCAAGGAGTAGTTTGGGCATGGGATTTCAAGTAAACCATGCCCATCTGTCTTTTTTAAATATACAATTTATTAGTTTTAGTATATCATTATCTGAAAAATCAATCTGTAAAAGTAAAATATGGGCGTAACTTTTCGCCTTCTTTCTTAAATAATTCTTTTGCCTTTTGTATTCGCAGTTCTTGCGGTATAATTTGATTTGGAGGCATTATTTTTGATACAACCTTAGCAAAAAAAATAGGGTCTCTATCGGGATTGAATATCTCATCAAAAGATTGTGCTGCAGACATTATGAAAAATTCAGTTTTTCTTTTACCAGGTTCTAATTCTTCAGAAAAATCAATAGATTCATTTAATGCTTTTAACCCTTTTACAAAGTCTAAAGGTGAGCGATAACCTTCATAGAATAATGGGAATCCTTTTCTCGCATCTTTAATCAAAACATCTCTTGTGTTACCTATAAAAGCCATATAAGGAGCGCGTTGCGTAGGATCTATATAAGAAAGTATTCCACCACCAACGCACGAAGATAAAACAATCAATAATGTATTATGCATTTTTATATTGAGTTGTCTAGTGTAATAAAAAAGCTCTTTCCACTTTATTGAGGTTGATAAATCAGTTCCTAACCCATCTTCATATCCATGTGCTACTATGTGCAAAGTAAAAATAGTCCCTTCTTCCAAAGTATCAATCATCTTTTGTAAAGAATCTGTGAACTCTTTCTGATTTGTCGCCTTGTAAAATGTAACAAAGAAATTATCAAACTGTGTTTCCTTGTTTCTAATTTGAAAGTACAATTCTTCTCCTAATTGAGGATCCTCATTTCGTAACCATTGTAGAATTACAATACCAGTTCTATTTATGTTTAAATCTTCCATGCTACTATGTTTTACTATGATTTTACTAAAGTCTTTATCTCTTTTTTCGTTTCAGTTCCACTCCCGCATCCTTCAATACACGGAACACGGAACTGCGGCTACGGAAGCCGCTGGTCTTCCAAATATCATCAATGGTGTAGCCGCTCTTATACATGTTCACCACCCGTTTATTCCGTTCCACACGCCCGTAAGCGGCTTGCGAAAGCACCTTTGTCCCTTTCGTCCACCGCCCTGGTTGGGATGTCATCTTGCGCACGGCGTTAGCCTCTTCGGGCAACTGGGCAATCACTCTTAGCAAGTCCGATGTTTGGGTTTCAGGGAACAGTTCATTGCCCGAATCGATGCCGTCATGCTGGGCAACCAGCCGGACTGATTTTATCCTGCAAAACTCCAGAAAGAATGACAACTGCCTTGCGCCCTTGACGGCGTGTGCGAGTTTGGAAACGACCAGTGTGTCACCCTTGCCGATGCTCGCCAGAAGTGTATCCCATCCCATACGGTATGTTCCTTCTTCGGGCTTTTCTTCCACGATGCGGTCACAACCGAAGTCCTCCATCCATTTCCTGTCAGCCGCTCCCTCCGCATACTTGGGAAGATACGGCAAATAGCCTATTATAGCCATTGAATTGATCTGATTAGTGTTACGGCTGCAAAAGTATGATTTTTTTGCGGAAAAAACGGTGGATTTCATAGGAAACTTACACTTGCGGCTACTAACTTCTATACACGGAACTGTCGCCTTGTACAGCAGATCCCCTGCACAAGCTGTCACCCTTGCCGACAGTTCTTTCCGGCTTGCGTCATCGACCAAACACCCTTTTATATCCTTTGACCCAAATAATTCTTTTTTGTGTCATTTATTATCCACTAACAGACTGACAAACAATTAGTAAAATCATATTCCAAGTATGATTTCATAAGAATAAATAACAACACAATGCCCATATGCGCATTGTTAATCCCTTGCTATAATTTTGCGCCGTCAATAACAAATTTACTCCAATGGAACAGACAGAATCAAAAGGACGGTTGATCAAGTGGCAAGTGAAACAGCCGCATATTTCAGATGGCATTTGCCATTCTTTACCAACCCTAAAAAATCATACTGTAAGCATCGTTTGCCTGCTCTTGATGGCGGCACTTCTCTTAGGATGTCATCCTTCCCATAAAGATGCCCGCACCACGGCAGAGGAAGCGATGGCCGCTTATAACGATTTCTTCCAATCGCTCAAAGGCAAAAGAAATGCCGACACGGACGAAATTATTTCGTTGACCAAAGAATGGAGAAAGCTGGATGCCGCCGTGTCATTCGCCCTGTCAAGTGACACGGCAAACAACAGACACGCCCATGCCAACAGCAACCATATCGCCCTTGGCGACTCCATCGCCGTGCAAATGGCACTCTTGATAAACAGCCAAAAAAGGAGCTTTGCCGATTACCTCTCCGTGGTACGCGGTTTGAACGATGTGGAAGTGGACTCCCTGTCACAAAGGCTGGCCGGTTCCGTCCATCTGTTCTACCGCAAGGCAAGCGCAATCCCTGCTTATAAAGGCAGCGGCAAAGAGGTAATCCGTAAGTATGAGAAGCTATTGGAAAGCACGCTTGCCAATAGCCTCCGAACCAAGGAAGATGCCATTGACTTCCTCCGGCAAGAAGATGTGGCGTTCCGCTCGTTCCTGCTTCACCTACCTTCACTCAGCTCCGGGAATACGCCATTGGACGGCATTACCCGAAACACCGGGAAAGTCATACGCGGCATCATCGCCCTTGCCGGCAAGGAGCAGCCTGTGTTCGGAAAAACCGAGGTGGTCATCCTGTTGGCGATGCGCAATAACAGGCGGCTTATACAGAACGCCGAGGCTTGTGTGGACGGCTTGTCACGCTTGCGTATCACGGACAACGGGCAAGCCGCCGCTTATCTCTGGATGATCCTGCAACCGTGGATTTCATTCGACAGCTTCGCCTATGCGCTCATGGACGAGGAACAGTTGCACACAATGGAGAAACTGGCAGAACGGATGCCATCGGCTTTGGCCAAACTGAAAGGCATTGACTTTCCTTTGGAAGCGGAAGAATTGCCCACGCTCCTGATGGAAACATTCATTTTGGGATGCCAATAAGACTGTCACCCATAAACCGAAATTAATCAAATCATCAAACGACCATATGCAAAAAGAACAAATCGACCGGTTCATCACGCTTGCATCCTTGGAGATGCCGGCGTTGGTTTCACAAAACCTTTTCCAAGGAGCGAAGGTGTACGAGGACTATGCTTTGCTCACCTTCCGCCTGCCCAAAGTTTATCCCATCGAGGAACTTATCGACGAGCTGGAGGACCAGATGGAACTGGTACTCCTGTACCACCATGTGCCGAGCAGCGACACTCCGTTCGGCCAGCGGTGCTGCGCTTACTCCAATCCCCGCTTCGGCCACATGCACAAGTTGAACGCGCAAGCCGACGACCGCATCGAGTGTGATACGCTCTATGTGACCCTCTACGATTCATTGGAAGTGATGGGCTGCGAACTCCGCGAGGAGCTTGCGAGAGTGGCGAATGGCGGCAAACTCCTGTACGCCGTCAAGGAAGAGGAACTGCTCAAAGACTTCATCTGCCTATGAAGGAAGTCCTGTACAGGCAACTCGCCGCCACCATCCATGAATGCCGCACTTGGGTGGACGTGCTGGATACAGACCGTGAGTGCAACTTCATGCTGCACTCCGGCGGAGGGCTGCACCCCGTCCGTTGCAGGGTGCTTTCCTTGGTGGCACGGACGGCACATGGCGCATACCCCAAAGGGCATGTGTGGGATATTCCCGAATACCGTCTTGACCGTGCGGTGAACTCGCTCAAACGGCGGCCGGGCTTCAAGGAACGCTGCAGGCTGGGCACGCTTTCCATGCAGGACGCGGAGGACATCATCCACCTCGCCTCGCACAAACTCATCAACTTGGAACTTGAACTGTAACCTTTAAACCACAAGATAATGATTATTCCAATCCTTTATATGCTTTACATCCTTGCATATGCCGCCGTGCCGTTTCTCTACAAGAGCAAACGCCCTGCCATGCTCCAGTTTTATTTGCGCATGGCTTGGAGGCGCAGCTTCCGCAGATGCTATACGCTAGGAATGCTCGCCACCCTCATGGTGTTCCACTTCTACCATCTGAATTTCTTTGGGAATGTCCATGAACTGGCCTTGTCATCCATTGCCTGTTTGGCCCTGTATTCCCACAAAAACACGGAACGGGCGTTTGACTTCCTGCAACGGAAGCATCACCTTTCCTGGGCGGCAATGGCAGCGGTAATCCTGCTCTTCGTACCGCATATGCTGCCCCTTGGCATTACGTTGGCCACAGTCGTATTCGGCACCGTGTTTTATCCCTCGCAGGTGGCTCGTAACACATTTCCTGACACGTTGGATGACTATTTGGAGTTTCCTCATAGCATTGTAGACACCTATTATAAATGGTCATAAGGAACTTAGGCTGTCGGAATCATTACTTACATGTAAGTCCTTCCCCTGCCATTCCATTTTTACTCAATTGAACAGAATAACGCTTAAAACAGCCCCAAGAATGAAAGAAGAAAAAGCGGCAAGATGCCGCATCCTAATTGACAGCGGATTGCTTGCATTCCTCAATCCCGAATCGAACGAGAAGCACTCGAAACTGGCGGCGTTCCGCAACTTGTTAGACCTCTCCACTAAGGACAAGAAAGAGTTCCCTGCCATCGCCAAGCCTTTGCCACAAGGGCAGGTGGCATTGACGGTCAGCGGGCTTGCCAAGCATTGGAACTGGCATCGTAACACGGTGCGCAAATTCCTCACCGAATTGGAATTATCGGAAGTCGCCAAGGTTACAGGACGCAGTGGGTATTTCATCCTCTCGATGACTTGTGTATTGCCAGAAGACGGACACATAAATACCCCTTTGTTGTCGGAGGAGGAACTGCTCTTGAACCGCTGGCTGTGTGGATACCTCACCATTGAAGAATGGGTGGAAATGCTTGTACACTTCATAACCGAAACTGACAAGCTGTTCGTAACCGAACCGACAGGCAAACGCTCCGACCGGCAAGCATCCACAGGCGAACGTCTGCATAAGCTGATAGCCCATACCATCCTCCAACGCACAGGCATCATTCCAGCCAACACACGGGTGAATGAAGCCCTTGAACGGCTGTTCATGGAAGAATGCGGCAAAGACCTTGCGTGTTTCCTTCAGCGGCTGACGCTTGCCGGACTGCGGCTCATTGAGGCTGAGACCCCACTGAAAGCGCAAGCCACTTGTAGCGGCGATGAAACGGCCGACATCATTCTGCAGTATTATCTTCCCTTTATAACGCAAGAAAAGCCCCATAACGGACTTAAACCGCACGAGGGAACCAAGTCCACAGGTGGAACAGATAACCAAGTTTAAACGTCTTGCTTCCCCCGCGCTGAGTTTCGTCAAACCAAGTGCATGGTATCCCGACAGACGGGATGGGTATTAACGGAGGTCTTGACCTCCGACCCTGACGACAGGGCTTGCCCACGAAGACAGGCTCTGCCTGCGTAGCCTAATACGCACTTTGCCCTTAAAGGGGCAAAATGCAGGAACCGCCGGGGGCGGCAGCAAGCTGTAAAAAACGACCGGATTATATGGCAGAAAGCATCAAACAGGTATTTGACATCAGGCCCGGAAAGGGCATGAGCGATGGCCAGAGCAACGAGCACCAGCGCAACTGGACGGAAAGAGGTTGGGAATGGGCGACGAGGCACGGCAATTATGACCGCACCCGCGAACGGCTCAACTTTGAAATAGTCAAGGGCGGGAAAGTTGTGCCCGTGGATAAGTCCAAGTCTATCGGGCAACGCATGGCGGAATCCCTGCAATCCCGTGGCATCAAGGATCCCAACGAGGGACTCTCCGAGCCGGGGTTCCGCACTGTAGCCAACATCATCTTCGGCGGTTCGAGGGAGCGGATGCACCAGCTCGCCTTCGGCAACCAGAGAGTGAACTTCACGCACGGGGCGGACAACTCTCATATCTGTCGCAACAAGGACATAGAGCGTTGGGCGCAGGACGTGTACAGGTTCGCATGTGGACACTGGGGCGAAGATAACGTCATCGGTTTCTATGTACACCTTGACGAGCTGAACCCCCATGTGCACTGCTCCGTGATACCGATGGATCCACGCGGCAGGATTTCCTACAACAAGGTTTTCGGAGGCAACAAATACGACTCCAAACAACGTTTCTATTTCTATCATGACGAGTTCGCCAAGGTGAACGAGAAGTGGGGCATGAAACGAGGCACGAGCATCGCCTTAAGCGGTGCGAAACACCGGACCACGGAGGAATACCGCCGTGCGTTGAGCGAGGAATGTACGACCCTGGAGGAACAGGTTGAGAACAACAGGAAGTTGCTCGGCGAGTTGCTTGCCGACATCCGTTTTGCCGAGAAACGGGTGAAAGGACTGGGCACGATGACCGTCAACTTAGAGGAGAAAAAGAAGCAGATGATTGCCGAGATGGAAGCCCTTGCGGAAAAATTGAAAGCGAGCCGTGGCGATTCGGAGGAATTGCGCAAGAAGATAAGCAAACTCGACCTTGACTTGCAGAAAGTGCTTGACAATCTCACCGACAAACGCGGCAAATTGGAAGAAGCGAACAGACAACTTTCCGAACTTAGACAGATAGAGGAAGAAACACGTGAACGTGCGGTTGAATACCGGCGAGACCTCAAAGCGGCGACCTACGACTTGGAACACCAGGTGCGCTACCGGCTGGCCGATGCGCTGTTGGGCGACATACTGCACGAGTTCAAGTCATTGCTTCCAGCATTGGACGGCGAAGGACAAAATCTGTTCGACGGCACGCTGCTGAAAGATGTGGCCGAACGTGGCGAGGACATCTTCAAATGTGCCATCTACCTCTTTGCGAACTATGTGGACTTGGCCACGACATTTGCCGAAAGCCACGGCGGTGGAGGTGGTGACAATGACCTGCCTTGGGGCCGGAAAGAGGACGAGGACGACCGGGCCTGGGCAAGACGCTGCCTGATACAGGCAAGCCGGATGATGAAGCCCAAAGGAGGCAAGAACGTCCGCAGGAAATGACAGGCCAAGAGACTTTTTGTCATCACTTATATCTGACTTATAGTATGATTGACAGTATGGTAAATCGCCGTGACTGAAATTCTTGTTAAGCGGGAGTTGAAAGAGGAAGAAAGCCTCTTTGCAGACGTGGCGAATCATTTCTTTTGTAAGTCGAAAACAAATATGCTGATAATATGATAAGAAGATTTTTATTGCTATCCGTATTGTCCCTGCCGCTCATGGCAAGGGCGTACAATGTTCCCATGACGGATACTATCCGATGGGAGATCCTACCACAATGGGAGGAATGGCTGAAACCGTTGGAGCCGATCTATTTGGAGAATGTCGTGGAGGTTTCTCCTTGGCGTGGAAACTGGTTCGTGAACGTGTCCGGCGGTGTGTCGGCTTTTGTCGGTTCGCCGCTTGGCTGCGGTGACATCTTTGACCGCACGAGACCAGCATTGTCCGTTTCTGCGGGCAAGTGGTTCACGCCTGCCATAGGTGTGAGAGCTGCCTTCCAAGGTTTGCAGTTCAAGGATGCCCTGTTTGAATCAAGAAACTTCCAGCATCTCCATGCCGACTTGATGTGGAATGTATTGTCGGGCCTCTCATGTCCCAAAGAGGATTTCCGTTGGGACTTGGTTCCTTACGTCGGCTTGGGTATCCTGCATAATGACGAACTCGACCGGCAACCCTTTGCCGTTTCTTACGGGGTGCAAGGACGATACCGTCTGACCGACCGCCTGCACCTCACCGCTGAACTTGGTTACGCCACCACCTTCAAGGACTTTGACGGCATGGGCGCAGGCAACAGGTGGGGCGACCGTATGTTGTCGCTGACCGCCGGATTCTCTTACACAATCGGCAAGAGAGGTTGGAAGCGCGTGGTTAATGCCTCCCCTTACATCAAGCGTAACGAGCGGTTAACCGATTATGTCCACAGCTTGCGCGGTGAGAATGAACGGTTCAGGCAGAAGAATGGCATGAGCATCCGCATCATTGCCGAATTGGAGAAGATATTGAAGTTGGAAGGACTGCTTGACAAGTATGCGGACAGGCTTTCTTCGATAAAAGATAGACGTGATGGCAAAGGCTTGTCTACCGGCTATCCCAAGAATGATTACAGCGGATTGAACTCGCTTCGTGCAAGGCTGCGCGATGCCCAAGCAGACATGGACACACATAAAGGCGACAGCACTTTTATCCACAGCAAGGACACAGTTTATATGGCATACGGCGAGGTTTCCAATTATAGAAGTGATGGTTCGTTTCAAGGCAACGATTCCATTGTTTCATCCTTGCCTGTGGACGGTAGATATATCGGCCCGCCCATCTATTTCTTCTTCGTGCTGGACACCGACAGGCTTACTGACTATTCGCAGTTGGTCAATTTGGACGGCATCGCCCGGATTGCCCAAAAGCACGGGCTGCGCGTCCAAATCATCGGTGCGGCAGACAGTGCGACAGGCAACGATGCCATCAACAACGGCTTGTCTCAAAGACGTGCCGCATACATGGCCGGACAGTTGCGAAAGCGTGGCGTGGATGCCGACAGGATAGAAACTGTTTCAGCCGGTGGTATCGACGATTACAAGCCCGTAGAAGCCAACCGCAATGCTTGTGTAAGGCTGTTGTTTCCTGTAACGAACACGACTGATTAGGTTTTTGTTTTGTTCTATTCTTGACAGGGGGATTCACGATCAAATCGAACCACTGTTTTAAGGGTAGGCCGGCTTGTGAAAGTCGGCCTGTTCTATATCCGCAAGTCAAATTCCGACAAGTCGTCGCTGCATGGTTTGTCGCTCTCCGGATCTAACGGCAAGACTTCCTTTTTTACCACTACATACTTCCCATTCCTTTTGCCATACCACAAGTTAATCATGCTGTTCACATAAATAATCGTCCTGTCAGGCGTCTAATCAATGTCTTCCGACTCTTCATCATAGATACCCGTTTACGACGTTGGTATGGATGATCAAGGATTGGCAGAACTATTTTTGTGCTTCGCTTAGGTATGGGTTGTACCTTGACTGGAAGTAATAGTCCGTGAATACGCATGGGATTTTCTTCCTTTTGAACACTTTTGGGTGGCTGATGGTCGGCAGCAAACCTCGCAACGGTGATGGGGAAAATCTACCTCGCTTCCTGATTGCCCGCCAACACAGCCTTGCGGCTGAACTCCCTGCGCAGTTCCAAAGTAGGCTCATATTGGGCGGCGGCACAATAGGCTTCGCCCAGCTTTCTTCTCCAATACCATGTAAGTGACAGTATCAGAATGAGCAACACTATGATGATAAACCGTTCCATATACTCTTATTTGCCTGCATAAATGACTGCAAAAATAATAAAACCGATATTTTGTGGAACGGGTTTTCAAGAAAATGTCAAATCAACACTTCCACTTTGCCATCCTTTGATATACAGACAGTCATCCGATTATACAGACTTTTTACCACTCGCGCCATACCCTTGCCGCCGGGCGTATTTTCGGGTGCGAAGTTCAGTCGCCCGCTGTTGATGCCGAAAACTTTTGGGACAAAGGCCGGACTAAGCGGTTGTTCCCGATGACAGGAATCTTCCTTTCTCCTTTGTCCAAAGCGTATTCCTGCCAAAAAGTTTGCGTCATAGGCGGACGGCTCATCCTGCACCGAAAAATAACTTTCTCCGGGCAAGGGCAAACAGCCCGAAAGCAGGGGAACAAAAACATTCTCATTATGAAATTTACAGTATCATCAACCGCAATGGCAAACAAACTGGCTACAATGGCCAAAGTAATGAACAACAAACCGGCACTGCCCATCCTTTCCACGTTCTTGCTGGAAGTGAAAGAGGACGCACCGCTGGAAGTGACCGCCTCCGACCTGGAATGTGTATGGCACGGCTCGCTGGATATCACAGGACAGGAGGGAGCAGGCAAAGTGTGCATCACGGCATCCACCTTGTTGGACGCAGTGAGGAACCTGCCCGAACAACCGATTACCTTTACCATTGACGATAAGGACAAAAGTGTGACCATCCACTATTTGAACGGGCATTACGGCATGGCAGGGTTTGGCAGCGATGAATATCCCATGATGCAAAACGAGAGTGACATTCGTTTCGACATGGACGCAGCCACATTGTGCAATTCCATTGACCAATCGCTCTATGCCGTTTCTTACGATGCCTTGCGCCCCGTGATGACAGGGATAAACTACACTATTTCCGATGGTAAGTTGGAGTGTGCCGCATCCGATGGGCATAAGTTGGTGCGCAACACCTATCCCTTGGCAGGAAATGCGGACGATTGCCGTTTCGTCTTGTCGGCTAAGGCAGCAAAGATTGCCAAGTTGTTGTTGCATAAAAAGGAGGGTAGCGTGGAAGTGGAATACAACGGGCGGAACATTGTGTTCAAGACCGACACGGACAGTTTCAGCACACGGCTGATAGAGGGAACATACCCCAACTACAATGCCATTGTTCCCACCAACAGCAACAAGGAAGCTACCATCGACCGCCAAGCCCTGTTGTCTGCCATCCGTCGCGTAGGCGTATTCGCGGAAAGGACGAGCCGCCAGCTTGTGTTGTCCTTTTCGGGCATGGCCTTGCTCCTCACAGGGCATGATTTTGACAATGCCACATCGGCCGAAGAAACCGTGTTCTGTACTTACCAAGGCGATGAAGTCCGTATCGCTTTCCACGCAGAGAACCTCAAGATGATACTGGAGAACATGGATACAGCCGAAGTGCGTTTCCGCATGAGCGAAGCCTGCCGTGCCGCCATCATCGAACCCGTTTCAAGCGATGTGCAGTCGGAACACTTGGCTCTGCTGATGCCGATGATGTTGCCTGAGTGAACGACAAAAGGTATAGGGTGTTCCTAACGCCCTGTACCCCATCCGAACATAATGTATAACTAAAATCATTTACAATCATGCCTAATTGGTGTTCAACAGCCCTCGTATTCGAGGGTGACAAGCAAGAAATCAAGACCCTTTACCAAACGATGAAAAAGTTGGAAAGGCGCAAAACTCCATTGGTTGAAAACGGTTTTGGCACAAACTGGTTGGGTTGCCTTGTCGAAGCCTTGGGCGGCAAGTGGGAGAATACCTATTGCCGTGGGTCATGGATGTCCTTGCAATGCCAGGGGAATGTCTTGCGCATGGAAACGGAAACCGCATGGGCGCCCTGCATCGAGACCTACGACTTCATCTGCGAGAAGTTCCCCTCCTTGACTTACTATTACATTTCCGAAGAACCGATGATGGACTTTTACGAGACCAACGACAGCGAGGGCCGCTATTTCAAGGACAGGTACGCCGTGGATGCGCACTTTCCCGATGACGGGTACGTGACCGAATATTTCCCCTGCTTGGAGAAAACCCTTGACTGGGTGTCGAGAATGTGCGGTTGCGCCATCTGCTCCGAAAAGGACTTGGGCGACCTCAACCGACAGTGGAAATCGGCAGGGACGGACAATTACTGCTACCTGTACCAATACAATGTGGTGTGATGAGCCGCAAGGACAGCTTATGGGAAGCCCTGCCGATTTCCCATAGGCTTTCCATGCCGCAGCACCCTTTTATACACTTTTATATATTGTTTTGACCAATCCTTTTATACCTTATTGGATTTTGCCATACGCCCATTCTTGCCGCCCCATTTTCCAGTGCAAAGTTACGGCATGGGAAACACGTCAAGCACCGCCATACTATCCTTCGAGATTGCTTGCCTTTGTTTCCCTGTCCTGCCGTTTCCATCCGCACGTAAAATGTCCTTGCGGTAAGGGCGGAAAGCCCGGACAACAGGGAATGCACACAATGTCCAACTAATAAAAACAAGAACCATGTACTCAAACATCATTCAAATCGGAACGGAAGTCATCGGCAAGGAGGATTTCATAAACGCGCTCACGTTGCATGAAGGCGGTTATGGCTTCTTCGACTATTGTTCGGAAGTCCTGGAAGCATACCGTAAAATCGTGATTGAGGATTTCTGCAGCTGCATACTGCCCGAAGGGATGTTCACGCCCATCGACGAAAATTCCCTGCGGTATAACGGCGGCATCGGCAAGTGGACGGAAGAGTGGGTGGCCCGCATCCACGGCAAGGCCGTGAAAGTGTCATCCGAAAACGTATTCAAGTTCGTCGGAGAGGCATACTGGCTGAAAAGGGAGATTGAAAATCCGCTGGATACGAACATCAGGTTTTTCATCGACGGCGAACCCATGCTATCGGCCGGCTTCATGTCCTGGGTCAGCGGGTTGGAGGAAGGAACGGTACTTTTCTTCGGCGGTGTCATCCGCTATCATTTCTGACATGGATGCATCAACATTGGTAACTGCCGGCAGGGTGGAGCAAACAAATCCACCCTGCCGACCGTACCTTTATGAGACCGCTTCCCTTTTACCGTCCCCGTCGGTACGGCACGTGTTCCTCCGCCACCGTACCCACAAGCTCTCGTTCCTCATGAGCCACTTCTTGTGTGTTCCCGTCGCCGTCCACATCCATGATGTCCGGCTTGGCTTCGATGCGCTCCTGTACGGCCTCAATCTGCTGCGAAATCATCGAGGTCGCCCTTTTTACATCGAACAAGGTCGTTCTCAGGAACTCCGGCGACTCTTTTAGGCTGCCCAGCCACGACTTCAGGTAAGCCGCCGACTCCTCTTTTACCTGCTTTGCCATACCATAACGTGAAGCCAACAGCGCACTACCCAGCTCGGCCACCAATTCCTCCCTTGCGTATTCCTCCGACCCGAATGCAGCGGGTTTCAAGCGGTTCAACCGGCTCTCATGTCCGGAACTATGGGTCATCTCATGCAGCATGGTGCCGTAATAGGATTCCCCGTTCACGAACTGCGCCTTTTCAGGAATGACAATTTCGTCCTTGCTGATGCTGTAATACGCCCTGTCCTGATGCATGGGGCGGATAGGACATACCCACAGTCCTTTGTCCACCATCTCGTCCAACGGGGCGAAGGAGAATGACTCGCCGTCCAATTTTACGGGCGGTTTCAGTTCATTGGCAGACCGAATCTTCTCGTACAGTTCGGGACGAGCCTCGCGGAGGTTGGTCTGGTCCACATTGAACACGTTATATACGTTCATCTTCGGATAAACCGAATATCGCTGTTTTTCTTCATCGGACAGCCTTTTATAGTCCTCATACTTGATTTTCTCTTTCGTTTCCTTGTCCACCACGGTAAAGGTGGTGATAAAAACCGGGAAGGATCTCTCGCCTTTCTGCACGGACACCAACGACAGCTTCTCTCCGTTTTCATCCAGCAAAGGCTGCCGCGAGCCGTCCTTCTTCTTGCTGTAATTGAGCGACAAGGCCGCATCGAAGGTGCAGAACACGGGAAGCTCATACCCCCTTTTCTCACATTCCAATGCCAACATCAGAGCATTCATCCCGTTGTACTCCCTGCCCGAAAGGTTCTTCGGCCATTTCATCATGCCCGCCGTGAACCAGGGTTTCGACCAGTCCTTTTGCAGGGTGGAAATCTTCTCGATCATCAGTTCCGTGAAACGTTCCAACGCCCGGTCTTCGGCTGACGGACCATCCCTGTGGTAATCATTCCTCTTTGCCATGCTTATTCCTGGGTTTGATAGTTATTATCCTTTTTTACCCATTCAGCCAACTCTTCCACCCGGCAAGCGATGTTGAGCTTGTCAAGGTAGGCTGACAATTCTAGCTTGCCCTTGGCTGCTATACCCGTCTTAGGTGCAAGGAAAGTCTCCCGCTCTGCCGAGAAACGGATGAAACGCACCCAAGTGAAAGCGAAGGCTTCTCCGTCTTTCTCGGTGCTGAAAGCCGAGAATACAAGATACTTGCCGCCTTTCTTGTCGGTCTTTTCCTCCACCTGCTTGCCGATGGTGCCGCGAAATTCAATGTCGCCCGTTATGCTGTCCTTGTCGGATACAGGGGCAAAATCCACTGCTTCGGCATGGAAATTCAAGTATAGGTTGTCGCTACGCTTACGGAAAGTAAGCGTACCCTGCATTTCCACCCTTGCACCCACGGCATACGAGGTGGTATCTGTTTCTTCTCCGTCCATTGATACGGAGATTTCCACTTGCTTGCCCGCACCCGACTTGGCGGGAATGGTTGCCTTGACGGTAAGGCAGATAAACGATTGTCCCTCGCTGTTGGTCCGCACCGTCGCCGCCCGGCTGACCGTGCCGTTGATTGTCACATTGCATTTGATCATAATTGTTATCCTTTATTGGTGATGTATTCGTTATTTCGCTATTCTGTCTTTTATCTGATTTGCAGGTTCTCGCCTTGACCATTGTGTTGTTCCATTCCCTGCTCATAGTTCTGTGCCACTTGGCCGGAAAGGGCGATGCTGTTCACTATCGCCACCACTTGGATGCGTTTCTGCTCTGCTGTGGTACCCGTATCGGAAAGGACAAGGGAAAGGCGGTTCATCTCCGATGCGGTCAGTTCGTGCGAGAAGATTCCGCTGCCATTGTCCATATGCAAGATGGGGCGGCCTCCGTCCTGTATCTCCAACACGCATTCCTTGCAGGCGGGCAGCAATGCCGAAAGGTCGATGCGCTTGCCCAAGGCCGCTTCGGTGGCCACTTTCATATGTTCATCCTTGTTGTCAATCTGCATGGCCAATGCCATGAGCGAAGTGAACATCGTAATGGCCATCTCCACTACGGGATCAGTGCCGTAGCCAAGACGTGCACCGCTGTCCTCCGAGGAAAGCAACTTTTTCATCCATTCTTCCGGTGACAGGGTTGTGTTGATGGCCGCACCATCAGCAGCCTTGTATTTTTCCATCAAGTCCTTGCCTTCATACATCAGTTGCAGGTTGATGTTCCCCTTTTGGGCGACATCGGCCAAGTATGCTGCAGGATCGATGTTACGCTTGCTGCCGTCCGTGGAGATTTGCACCACACCGAATTGAAGGTTGTCCCCCGACACGCCTACCTGCTGTCCGGCGTTTACCGTATCGCCCACTTTGGCATTCGTGTTTGCCAAGTCTTGGTAGCTGACCTGATAGGTGGTGCCGTCTGTCCGTGCATACTCTACCGTCAGTGATTTACCGGTGTCCACCGCCACCACCTTGCCATTGTCTTCCGTGGCCAAAACGGCTTCATGGTCTGTTTGCAGGGTGATGCTGCGTTGTCCGCCGAACGGCGCAGTCACCAACAGAAACTCCAAACGTTCCAATGGAAAGGCATAACCTTTGCCCTCTTCGGTAAGGTGGCTTTCCCTGTCCTCGCCAGGTGTCCGGCCTTGTGCTTGCATCTCTTCCATTACCATGCGGTCGTACTTGTCAAGCCCGTTCCGCTCGATGATGCCAATGAGCGAGGCAGCGTAGTTGCCTCCCGTGGCATATCCCGCCTGTTCCAACCCTTTCGCCCAGCCCTTGTAGTCATCGGCTTGCAACTTGAAACATCCGGCATACCGTTTGTTCTCTACCAGGAAACGGGAATGGTGTTCGTAGGAATCGGCCACGCTGTCATAGCTGCAAAACTTCTCATTGGGTTTGTCATCTGTATACAAGCCATACCTGCCGCCACCGTCCAACCAGCCTTGCGTGGCCTTGATGCCGAAATGGTTGTTCTCTTTCTTTGCCAAAGTGCTTTCGCCGTTGCTGCTTTCCAATATGCCCTGCGCCAGTGTCACGGAGGCCGGTATTCCGTAACGGCGCATCTGCTCCATCGCACATTTGGCGTATTGCTCCGCATATATTTCGTTCTTGCTTTTACCCATATTTGAATCTTTTGATTGTCAATAATCCCTGTTATCTCCCACGCCCCACACGTGCCTCATTCTCATGGCTTACCGTTTGCTTGGATTCTTCCAATTGGTCACAAATTGCTACCCGTTGCCCTGCACGGATAAGTTTGGGAAGATGGGTGTCCAAATCCACGAAGGGGAATGAAACGGTATCCGCCTTATCTCCCTGTTCCACATCAAGTTCCAATATCCGTGAGGCGGTCTGTGCATCCTCCTTGTAGGCCATATAGTTGTCGCCGGTCCGGAACAGCAGCAATGCATCGGGGTGTTTAGATTTAAGTTGGCCGAACTGTTCCTGCATGGACGGGGTGAAAGAGTGTCCTTTGGCGGTGGCCTCAGATGCCATGTTGGTTTGTTCTCCTTGTTTGGATTCCTGTGACTGGATTTGCGCGTTTGCCTGTTGCAACACATCGGCAAAGAGCATGCCTGCCAGATTAGTTTTGTATTCGGCCATATCCTCCGCCGCCCACATCCGTTGCCACTGTTGGGGCGTCACCAGCCTCGGCTGTACCTTCTCCACGCCATCAATGACCGGGGCGCAGAGGATGCGCTCGTCCTTAGTGCGGAAAATATTCACTCTTTTAATCCTTGACAGGTCGGCATTCTCGGTGTGACCAGCGAACAAGTCCGTTTTCAGTTCCGGCATATTCTGCGCCAAGGCGTAGTATTTATTGGCCAAGCTGCGGCGGACTTCGGCGGACGCTTCCTGTTGCCCTTGCTTGATGGTGGTGAAGAAACGGTTGACATCCTCCTTGTCGGGATAGACGCTGAATGACGCCTCTCCCTGTGGTTTAAGGTACAACGCCCACCGCCCGTCATCGTCACGCAGCATCTGTATGCGGTCGAACTGCACGGTGGTCGCGTTTTTCACCGCCTCGGACACGTCGATGTGCGAAAGTGTCCGCAGTTCCTTGCCCTCTAATTTGGCCGTAGTTACCTCCTTGCCCTCAAAGTAGCTGTCATCGGGACGGAAACCCAGTAAGCCGTCCTTGTTAAAGAAACGGACGAATGCAGCGCCTTGCGCCCGCAAGGCACTCTCGATGCGTGGCTTGGAGAAGCCGGGCAGGTTGTTCGTCACCGCCTTCGCCCCGCGTTCCGACCGTTCTTGGGCACTCATCACCTCGTCCGGTGTCAGGCTGTACGGACGTTTGTCACCGTCGGGCAAGACCACATGGCCACCTTCCAACGCCCCGCCAGGCAGCACGACATCCACGAGACCCGTCTGCTTGTCGCGCACGATGACCATCTCCTTGGTGGAGCGGTCAGGTATCCCTTTCAAGCTGTCAGACACCGCATAGCTGCCTTTGGTATTCCACTCGGCAGGAATGTACTCCTTGCAGGACTCCACCATCTGGGTGCCGTAATTGGCGGCTTCGGTAAAGGCGATCTCCACCACTTCGGGGTCTTCGTCACGTACCCTCGACAATGCTTCTTCCACCTTTTTGTCATAAAAGCCCAGACTAAACTTTTCCATGAAGCCCTGTTTCTCGGCGGGAGAGGCGAAATTGCGGCTGTCCACGCCCATGCCTCCCTTACGGATGATGTCGAGCAGGATGGCGCTCTCCCTTGAATCTACTTGCGGCTTCTGTTTCTCGCGCAGTTCGGTGGTGCGTTTGTGATCCCGCAAGGCCGCGTATTCTATCTTCTCGCCACGCTCCGCCTTGCGCATCACCTCCACGGCATTGTTCACGTCCGTTTCGATGGCTTCCAGCAATATGGGGTTCTCGTGCAGTTCCTTCGTCCAGTATTCCACCAAAGGCAGGTTCTCCGCTGACATCTTGGCCGGCAGACCGAACTCCGTCATCTTCACGCCAGCGGCGAGTTCAGCCACCAGTCGTTCATATTCCACGGCATCTTCCGAAGGTGCCTTGCCGCCTTGCATCACCATGCCTTCACGGGCAAGACGTTGCTGATGCCCGGTGGCACTTGCCACTTGGCGCACCAATTCCTGCACATAGTCGGGGTAAGAGGCAAAATGCTTTTGGTCTGGCATATAGACGGCATCCTTGGCGGTGTCGTAACGGGGTATGCCTGTGCCGTCCTTGCGGATAGGCACGAGGTTTTCCTTGACATGCGCCACGAAATGGTTGACGGCGTTCCGCAACTGCCGCTCTTCCGCCTTGAGGTTGCCCCGGTCGTTGATGCCGCCATGGCTCTCCAGCAGGGCACGGTAGGTTTCGGGATTGGAATCGGGCAGCGTGGTCTGGTCCACGTTGAACAGGATGCGTATCTCCCGGTTGCGCACTCCTTTGTATTGTTTCCGCTCTTCCTTGTCCATCCGGAGGTAATCCTCCCTCGACATCGTGTCGTTCGGGTCGTTGCGGTTAACATACTTCTCCCATTTGTACCAATGGAAGGGCACACCTTTTTCACCTTGCAGCACCGCTTGTCCGTATTTCTTGGCCTCGTTGAACGAGAAATAACGGGCGGTCTTGTAACCTCCACGGTCGGTGTGCATAGCGAGTATGAGAGCGTTGAATGGACTAACTTCAGGGCCTTTCGGGTAAAACATGGGAGCCGTCCTGCCCGAAGCGTTCAGCCAGTAGCCGCCGCTGCTTGCCGCTCCGTTTAATGCGCCTGACAGCAGTTCCTTTTCTCTTTCCACTGCGGCTTTCTCTTGAGGACTTTTATTCTTGCTCATTTTTTTCAGATAATGTTGTTACTTGATACCAAATGTCCTTTCCCTGCCTTCCTCCAATGCCTGCTCCGAGGCACGAAAGTTCCCTTGGGCTATCCGCTTAGTTTGCTCATGCTTGGCCAACACGGCATTGGCAAGGGTATTGATCGGCAATGCCCCCTCCCGGCAGGCTTCGGCGGCATTGTGTGGCAACAGGACGCTGCACGGCACACCGTCGATTTCCATAAAGAGGTGGTCGCCTTGAAGCACGGGATTGGCGAGCCTTGCGTTCAGTTGTTCATCGGGATAAGGCTTGTATAGCTGTCTGGCAGGTGTTTCTTCTTGCTTGTCAAGAGCTTCTTGCCCGGCCTTGTTGAGCAGGTTCAAGCCGCCCATGCCTATCAATACCATTTTCAGCAAGGGATTACGGACGAACATGCCCAGCAATATGGAAGCGACGGGCAACAGACTGTCCTTTACCCCGAAAGATTTCGTATGACCGGTGAACAAGCCTATCAGCACATCGGGGAGCATGGAAACCACATAGCCCAGGTTCTTGCCCACGCCGTCCAGCCCGTCCAACCCGAATGTCCTCAGAAAGGAATCCCAACCGCTCTCATTGGTCTGTTGCTGGTTTTCGTTCTGGCCGCTTTCCGGTGTTTGTTCCTGTTGCGGTTGTTGTCCAGTGTGTTGTCCTTCGCTTTCCGATTGCACGGCTTCCGTTTTCTTCTTCTGCGCTTCTTCCTGTTCGACCAAGGTCCGGAGGTATTCCTCCTCATGCCCAGGCGCGACAATCATTGGCACGTCCTTGTAGCGTTCGTCATCGCGCTTGTTTTCCGGGATAAATGATTTCAGATCCATATGGGGTAGTTTGTATTGTTCCGAATAATCCGCCCATAACGGTTTTTCCGTGAGGATGCCCATGGGCTTTACCAGCCGGCTGTTGACGGAAAGCACATAGTCATTCTCGTAGGAAACGATTTGCTTCCCTTTTTGGCGGAAGCCCGTGAACACGTTGCCTTCCGCACCGAACACGCCACGACTGATGCACTCTTCCACGGTCGGCACTTTTACGCCTCCTTCTTTATCGCCGTCGATATACCGTTCCACACCGTAGGAAACAGCTTCCAGCCCCAAAGTCCCCGCCAGTGCTGTCCATGAGGTGATGCCGCCCGTGGCTGCGGCATCCGCCACGAGGGAAACGCCACGTCCGGCTGCCCTTTCTCCTTTGGACGGCTTGTAGGCGGCTTCGCTTCTTGCGTCGATTTCCTGTTGCAGGGGAGATTTCATCAGGGAGTCGGCGAAACCGAACAGGCTGCCCTCCATACCCTTGCGCAGCACGTATTCCACCGATGACTTGGGCATCCGCTCGGCCACCATGTGGTCTATCATCAGCTGTTCCATGCGGTAGTCCACATAGGCGAAAGCCAGGTCGCCCCCTAATCGGGCAGAGAGGCTGTCATACCGTTCCCTGCCTATCTCGGTCACGACCGCATTGCGCCATTCCCCGGCAAGCAGGGTAAGGTCGGAGGCGATGTCCTCGTTTCCGGCAATCCTTTCCCTGCACATCTCCATATAATCCTCGGCGGTCTTGCTGTTCCATTCTCCCGTGAGCCGCAGGTGTCGGAGCGTGTTGTCGGGCATTCCTGTGGTTCCGTTTGCAAGACTGCCCAGCAGTCCTGCCGGACTCATGGCGTATTCGCTTGTCTCCTCAGCCTTTTTCTTTCCGATGTAGTCCTTTACGTCCTGCATGACAGCCACCATATAAGTGTCGAAGTAACTTTGCAGGCAGTATTCCACCTCGGCGAACCGTCCGTCATGTCGTATTCCATTGCTCATGTGATGTTCAGTTGTTTCATCAGTTGTTCTCTTGTCTGTTCTATTGCGTGGCGGCAGGCCTCCATCTGCTTAGGGTAGTATTTCTCCAGCATCGCGTCCTTGGCTATCTCATCGCGAATGAAGCCCACCGCCGTCTGCCGGTTGATTTCCACCGAGGCTTCCCCGTCCTCTTTGTTGTTGAACCAGGCCTTCGTCCACCACCTCAGTCCGGCGCGGTCGGGATAGACGGTCACTAATCTGGGTATGTCGAAACTGCGCACGTCAATCTCTAAATCCGCCAGCGGGTCGGTGACGCCGATGGCGGCTACCGCTTCGTCAAGTCTTTTTTTTTACCGTTTCCGTCCAACGTGGAGAGGAACATCCCGTGACGGAACGCCAAATAGTCCAGAAAGTCGCTTATCAACAGGTTCTGCACCTTGGCGGCGATGGGCATGGAGCGATTGCCGATGCCGAGCGGGTTGGCCAATGAGGGTATCACCTCGTAGAAATAGTTACGGACGGCCGAGAGTGAGAAGATGTTACGCAAGGACTGGGCGGTATGCTCCGGCACACGGTACAACCCGCGTCCTATTTCCGACAGGTAGTCCGGGTAGAAGCGCAGCATCAGTTCCTCCACCTCATCCTGGTCATCGTCATAGTCTGTGGGGATGTCCATTTCGATGGTCTCAAAATCGGGCATCCCGGTATGTCCTTGTTGCCGCATCATTTTCAGGTTGCCGTACAGCATGGTCAGGAAGTCTATGGGATTGATTTCCTCACCGTCGTACCTTACCTCCATATGTAACAGGTTTCCGCTGATGGACAGAATGTTGCCGGCTTTCACCTTGGCTCCGAATGGGGCCATCGCCCTTGCCAAGTGGGCGTATGTCACTTCGTACTTGCCGTAGCGTGTCGTCAAGGACAACCCGTGCGTGGAGTTGCTCCCGATACCGCTCACGATGCCGTCTGCCACAGCTGCCAACAGGTAGCGGTTCGTGGCGAAATCCACTCCGTGATGGAAGAATTTCCCGCCGGTCTTGGGATGGGTCTGTTCTCCGTAACCCAAGGCCAGCCTCACTTCCCCGTCGCGTTCCTCGAACGGCATGCAATAGCCGCTTCGCGATGCGAGGTTCATCTCTTGCGTATAACTCATATTTCCTGTCATTGCCAATTCAATTCTCCATTTCTAATTCTTAATTTATCTTCTCCTTCCTCCCTGCCGTTCCTGCGCTTCTTCCGGGTTTTGTGTTGCTGGTTGCATCCGTTCCACCTTGGAGTTGTTGCCAATCAGCATCATGCCTAGTAGGAGGCCGCCGATCTTGCCTAACCAGCCGAAACGTCCGAACACCAACAAGGCGGAAGCCACCAAGCCGAGCATTCCCAAGCCCGACACGTTTCCTTTCCCCAAGTTGGAGAAGAAATTGCCGAACATATCCAAGCCGTTCCCACCGGTCAGGTTGCCTAAGAATGTTCCGATGCCTCCCCATGTCTGGTTCATGGTAGAAACGCCCTCCTTTACCCCTTGTAGTGCTTCACCTGCCCGGTCAACAGCCTGTTCCACTTTTTCGGCGGCTTCCCCTGCCATCTCCATGCCCTTGTCCACTGCTCCCTCGCCGACCAGCACATCGGCCACGGTGCGTACCACCGGCTTGTCGTTCACGATGTTCTCCCACGCAAGGTAGCCCATGCCGCCTCCGACAACAGCCGTTTTGGTGGCATGGCCTAATCCGGCTAGGGTGCGTTGGGGATGCACTACCGCACCGCCTAATGAGCGGGTGGCGGAGTTGTTGACCAGTTTTTTGCCAAAACCCAGTATTCTTGCCCATCCTGCCATATCCTATACTTATTTTGTATTTGTTTCCATCCGTTTATAAATCTCCGTTTCTTCTCCATCTGCGCATGGCGGCACGGGCTATTTCCGCCTTGTCCGCTTTCTGCGGCCTTGCCCCTTCATCGATGGTCGCCCACACATCGGCCAGCGAGGTGTATTTCACCGCCAATGTCAAATGGCGCAGTTTCCGGTTCATCGCTTTCAGCTTTGGCCGGATGCCGAACACCAATTCTATCCGTTGCTTCTCGGTCATCTTGGTGTCACTCAGGCATACTTGCCGGATGTCGTTCACGATTTCCACGCTGCCCAATATCAGCTCTTGGTAGATGCGGTTGCGGTTCGGGGTGAGTGCCACAGCAATGGCGTTTCCCGCATGGCTGCGCAATTGGTCGTTCAGGCTCCCCATATTTTCGGCCAGTTTGCCTACCTCGTGGTAGAAGCCGTATATCTGTGCCGCATAGCTGATGATGTCGCGGAAAGAATCGAGGTAGTCGTTGAACTTCCGTTGGATGTCCGTCGTGCCTTCCACTTCCTCCCGTGTCCAGATATGCCCGGTGGTCTGCATCAGCATCGCCCGCTCCTGTGCTTTCAACTGGTCTTCCGCCTTTTCGGTATAGAGGTACACCATCCCGGCCAGGGTCGGGTCGATTTGTGCCTTTAATTGCAACGAGCAAACAAGCAGCAAGCCCATTATCACGATGTGTCTCATTATCCCTGCCATTCTTAATTCTTCATTCATCATTTTTCATTCTTCATTGGATAGTCCTTGCCGCCCTTCGCCATCTGTCCAAGGCGGCATGGGCAACTTCCCCGTTGCTCCTGTCTATCATCCCGGCGGTAACATTGTTCCATACATCGGTCATCGTATAGTAGCGTATACTCAGATGCAACAAGTGCAGTTTCTTGCTGAAAGCGTCCAACCTGTCGGACAAAGCCCAGAGGGTTTCGCTCCGTTCCGCCCCGGTCTGCATATTCTGCAGGCCTCCTGTGGCCACGGCATTCCTAAGCAGCGTATAAACTGAAACCAATTCCGTAGCCGTTTCAATGTAGAGGTTGTTCATACTCATCGTGGCGACAATGCCCTGCGGATTACTGGTAACGGCCTTGCGCAGCTTACCGAGGGTGATGAAGATGCGCACCCCGTCCTCATACAGGGTGGTGGCTGCTTTCAAGGAGGAGGCATAACCTTCCACCGTCTGCAGGTAATCGCTGTACTTCCGCTCCCATTCGTGGATACGGTTGAACTCGGCGGCTATGGTGTTTTGCAAGACCGCCGTCTTGGTCTGCCCCTCTATCTGGTCTTGTGTCTGGCCGTTGATGGCCTCGTTGCCTTCCGCCAGGGCCAGCCATTCCAAAGGATTGGTCTGCACGTATTGCGCTTGTACACTGATACAGAAGCACAAGGCAAATACAATAGCCAGTATCTTAACGGTTCGTGATTTCATAGATTCCCTTTCTCCGTTTGTTCAATTCCACCCGTCCACGGATGACAGGCACCAGGTCATTGTTCATGTCCATGCCGATGATGTCAAGCCGGGGCGTGGTGCGGTCGCCCGAATGGACGCTCACGGTTTTCAGTCCGCAAAGCTGTTGCAGCAGGTTGCTCCTCTCGGCGAAATCCACCACCCGGTATAGTTCCACATAATCGCTGCTCCGGGTAATCACCCCGTGCTCGTATATCAGTTGTTCGTCCGTAATGCGGTAAATCATGCGTTTAAGGTAGATAAAACGGTAAGCCAAGACCAACGACATGGCCACTGACAACCAAAGCAACAATCCCTTGAACAGCATTCCGTCCATCCCGGCACAAGCGTAACCGCACAGGTCGAGCGTCAGCAACGGCAGGTTGTCGATAAAAAACTGCAACGTCCGTGGCCGCAGTTGCAGGGTGTCGGGTCGCGTAAATGGCTGTTGTGAAGTAGTTTGTGTCATCGTCTGAATCGGGTTTGTCGTTCTTCCGTATTTTCTTGTTCCTTATCCTCATCCATCCGTTTGCCTATAAGTTGGTCGTTCCAGTCCTTGTAGCCCTCGCTGGGTGGACGGTAGTCAATGCGTCCTTTCTCCAAGCCAAGTTCCTTGCAAATAGCTTCAAAGTCAAATGTGCGAACGTCCAGTTCCGTCCTTCCGTATTTCCCGGTTAGGTCAGTCACCACCAAGGTGTCTTTCTTCGTCATGTGTGAGTTGAATACCCGTCCGTTCATCTGCAAGGCGAAGTTCACGGCATAGAGCTGTCCCGCCTGGTCGCGGTCGAAGCAGAGGTGGTGGTTGGCATCAGGGGTCTGTTCCTGCATCCCGGCAAACTGCCTGATGCTCGGCGTGCCTCCCGTGGAAACGAATATGGCGTTTCCCAAGTCGGCGTATGCCACAGTTTCCTTCTTTTCGATTTGGTAGAACGCCATCGCATCGAAGGCACTCTCAAACCAGTATACGTCTTTCACGCCTGACAACGGAATGTTGAAACCGACATCACTGCGGTGGCTGTTCAGCTGGGCTATCCACATTCCCTTGGTGGCGTTGCTCCCTGCCGCCATGCCCTTGTAGGCGGTCTTGCCCTCGGCATTGGGGCGGCTGCGTTCTTCCAAGCCGACAATCTGTTTGCCCGGCCATGCGGGCAGTGACAATGGAAAAGCGAGGTTGGTAAATACCTTGCCGTCCGTCCGGTGCTTGGAGGCAAGGAAGAAATGACTGCAAAAGGCGCGTTGGGTGTCAAGGTCAATGCCCCGGTTCTTGAAATAGGGATAGAACTTTTTCTGGCTCTCCCAATCGTCCATGCGGAAGGCTTGCAGGTCGTATTCATCCATGTCAAACGGTTTGCCCTCCTTGCCAGGGTTGAATATCCTTGTTTCACGGATTTCTTGCGGCTCGTTCAACAGACGGCGGCATACGAGGTTGACCAACCGGTCGGCGGACATCCCCGGAGTGTATTCGGCAAAGAAGTGGGGATGTTCCTTGATGAAGGAAATGACATTGTAATTCTTGCGTTCGGGCGGCTGGAAACAACAGAAGCCGTTGGCCGTGACGATGAACTTGTCTCCTCGCACACGCCGCCCATCGCTGTCAATGCGCACATAAGACGGATAGCGCAGGCCGTCACGGCGGTTCAGCCGATAGCCTGCGTCCACCAACAGTTCCTGTATGCTCAGCCTCCTCTTGTAATCCTCGTAAGTCAGTTCTGCCATGATTGGTTCTCAATTCTTCATTCTTAATTTTTCGCTCTTCGTTGAATCACATTCCATGTCTCATTTCATGCTGCATCCGTTCCGTGTTCACGGCTGCTTCATAATTGCGTGCCGCCACGTCCATAGGGGTGTCCACTCCGGGCTTGAAGTAACACCGGGGAGGCGGTGGAGGGCCATGCCTTTCCAGGTAAATGTCGGGGCGTGGTCCACGGCCCAGTTCGCCCATGACGGCTACGCCCGCCAACAAAGCCGCCCCAATTTTCGTTCCCAACGGCACGTTGTCCCTCGACTTCATGTCCACTTCCCCGAATATCTTGGAAAACAGTTTTAGGCGGTGGTAGTCATCAATGGCCATGAACTTGTCATATTGCTTCTGGGTGATTTCGTGGCTCACGGCTTCGCCGTCTATGACGGCGGTCATGCGGTACTTGCCCTCAGTTTCGGTGGGTTCTACCCGTATCTCGTCCACGGTCACCTCCCGTCCATGCCGGCCCTCTCGGAACCAGCCCTTGTCCGGGTTGATGTAGGCGAGGTCGTTACCGTCCATCACCACCGTTCCCTTTGGCAGTACCCTTTCTTCAGGCTCTACGGACAGGCCTTCATTGACATATTGCCCTTGCCCGCCTTGCTCTATTTGCCCCACTTGGGAAAGCTGGCGGTCCAAGTCTTCCTTGACCGCCGGATGCAGTTCGATGGCAATCATCTTGTCACTATTCAACATGTCCATTGTGATAGGTGCGGAAAAATCCTCCTTGATGATGCCATTAATGATTTCCAGCCGTTTTTCCACCGGCACATCCTGTGCAGAGTTGTTAGTCAAAGCTGCCAATTCCTCGTCTTTCAGGTCATACTGCAAATCGGCAGAGACGGAGGAAGACTGTATGGTCAGCGTCTTGCGCTCGGAATCTATGAGTATGCCGTGGCTCGCTAAGCATTCCTGCCATTTCTCGTTGGTGAAATAGACGGGGGAAGTGATGAGCGTGTGGTAAGGCTTGGCCGGTTCGGTGGGTCGTGGCCTGGGTTGCAAAGGTGTGATGACCGTTTCCAGTTCCTCCAACACATCCTGTCCGGCTACTGTCGTGGTGGGTTGCCCCTTATAGTAGAAACCATAACCGCCGCTTTGCAGTTCTCCGGGTTTCATGCGTCCGTCGGGGCGGTTGGGCACTATCGGTGCGTCGGGAAAATAGAGGTTGCCGCCTATGCGCCGCAGGTGGAAGCCGTCCTGCTGCCGGGGTGTCCAACCGAGAAACCACGCTCCCCATGGGTGGCGGTGCATGGGATTCGCCCGGCCTAATCGTCCGTATTCACCAGCGCCGATACGGTAGCCGTGTAAGCCCATGGCCACCCGTCCGTTGGCATTCCGTGCGTGTACGAAATCCCTGGGCAGGTCGAAGTCCGCTGCCACAATACTTGCGAAGGTGTTATAGCACTTTCGGTTTGCGTAATTCGTACCCCAGTCGGTCAGTGCTTGCAGCTGTTTTTCGGTGATGGGATAGGAAAGCAACGGGGAATCATGTCCCTGCACAATCAGGACAAAACCCTCGCTGCTTCCTGCTATATGCCCCCTCATGCCGTTGCGGGCCAGCAGGTCTCGCATCTCCGGCGGCAGTTCCAAAGGGCGTGGGTTAGTGTTCTTTCGTATGCTCATTTCATATTGTTGTCATGCGGTTATACGCTTATCAGGCATCGCCGTAGGCGAGTGCCGTTTCCATCTCCTCCTGCTTCATGTCGAGGAAGCGCAAGGCGGTGTCGTCGTCCATTGGCAGGTCACGCAGGCGGCAGTACTTTTCGTATTCCGTTCTCCACTCCCTCGAATGGTACCATACATAGTCTTTCCAACCGTACTCACCGCTTTGCACCTTTTCCACGAGGGTCTCTTCCGGATAGTATTCTTCCTTTGCCATGATGCCTTACATTTTGGGAGTGTTGGCGTTCTGCATCCTGCGCTGGCTGCTCCGCTTCAACTCGTTCCACATTTCTTCGTTGTAGTCGTCCTCATGCACATAGTCAAGACCACCCTTGCCGTCTGCCACCCAGCAGCCGAAACAGCCGAAGTTATACTTGTCCCACTCGCGTTTCGCTTCTTGTTTCCATTGTACGCCGTCACCCACGCACACCAAGACACCTGTCGGCTCGTTCAGGTTAATGCCGATGGTCATCAGTTCGTCACCTTCCGCCACGGTCAGCGGTTCACCCACTTGCAGGCAGTTGATTTCCGCTGTAGAAAGATGGAATTCATCAGCTATGATTTGCAGGTTGCGTCCGATGACGGGTGTGGGAACGGAAAGGATTTGCTTCGTGCCGGAATCTATCTGGTGAAATGCCTGTACAGGGGTAGCATTGTCGCCATGCATCGGTGCGATGACCGCCTTTCCTTCCAACAGGCGTTGCTTTTGTTCATCACTGAACCGCTCTAGGCGGCTTTCTACCAGTACTGGGTAAAACAGCACGTCGGCTGTGCCGTCCTCACGCCGCACCAACGAGAAGCGAGTTCTTGCATGGATGGTGTTGCCTTCCGAATCATCCGCACGGATGGGCAAAACGGGTGAGCGGCGGCCTGAAAGGATGGCTTGCAGTACATCCACCGGCAGGTCACCAACCATCTCCCTTGTCAGCCCGAATTGTTCGAGAGTACCATAGGGTACTTCCTCTTCCGAGAATTTGTATCTGTTCATTCGTCCAAATTATAGTTGTTACACTTGGACAAATGTAAGGCGGTAGAATGAAGCCAAGTAAAAGCCGGGAAGAAAAATGCTCAGATTTTGGGTTATTTATAGCTAAAGAGAAAAATCATACTATCAATCATACTCAAAACGAAGAATGGGGCTTCCCGGCATGAACGTGCCTTGGGAAGCCCCATTCGGGTATAAGTGGTTATGTTTACAGGTGCAATTAGGACTTTTCAGTCTTGGTTGCCACATACATTTGGTTTCTGCTAGTTGGGGTGTCGGGGTCTGTCATTGACAGCAAACCTTCCGCAATCAAGGGAGAAATATACACTCGCTTGAAGTTTACCCTGTCTTTCAAATTGAGCAAATTCATTATTTCCAAAAAGTTTTTGGGCTCTTTGCAGAAATCCAATATTAACGCTCTCATCAAGTCCTTCTTGATGGGTTTTCTTGATGGGTCTTTCTTGATGGGGCTTGCCGATGGGTAACGTCAACACCACATAGTCGGGTTGCACTTCCTCGGTCAGCCTTGACTTTATAGACACTCTAAGTCTGATTCGTAGGTCTGATTCCCTATAAAATCTTATAATATGACCATTCTCATTGCAATTCTTCCCTTTATACGCATCTACATATTACTTTTGTGCCATGAAAAAGTCATGGCTATTACTCACTTTATCATTCTGTTGCTTGTCCTTACAAGCACAGTTCCATGCCATTGCATATAGCAAGCCACTGTACAAAATGCAGGGAGTGGCCGAGCCTACAGAAACAAAATGCCTCCCCGGAGATGGAGAAGCAGACAAACTTGTTTCCTTTACTTCGATTGCAGGGAAACAGTCAGATGAAATGCGGAGCCATTGGATAGGCTGTTATATGAGCGTGTCTTACCCTTTGAAGAAAATCATAGTCACTTCACCTTTTGGAAGGCGCAAAGATCCTTTTACAGGCAAACGTAGCAACCACAAAGGGTTGGACTTGCGGGCAAACAGCGAGGAGGTCTATGCCATGATGCCTGGCGAGGTCATAAAAGTATCTTCTGATAAGCGTTCTGGCAATTACATTGTCCTCCGTCACGGTGACTACACTGTCAGCTATTGCCATCTTTCAAAGACATTGGCAAAGAAAGGCGCACAGGTCTTACCAGGAGAAGTAGTGGCTATCAGTGGCAACACGGGGCGTAGTACCGGTCCGCACTTGCACATTACCGCCAAATACGGCAAGAAGCACATTGACCCGGCCATCTTGCTTCAGTTGATTAAGGAAACCCGTGAAGAAGCATTGGCACGTCTGACAATCGGCTGAGCTTACTTTCCATTTCCTTTTAAGAACTGCTCGTAGTCATATTCATTCATCCCCGGCTTATAGGTCTTTCCCGACAAGAACATCCTTGCTATCAGGAACGGCCAGAATACGGGTATCAGCCACATGACCGCCCGGTTGATATTTGAATTTCCATGGCTTTTCCTGTTATACCTGCGCCCCGAATGCCTCTCATAATATATTCCAATCCACTACTGTCCACTAAAAATGGACAAGGTTAAAAATTAAATAAATTCGGTTCACTTGAATCATATCGGTCTTTGACATTTTTGAAATTCGATTTGTCGAACAAGTCACTGAGATGTGTTTTGTCGGTCAGAGAGATTCCGAGAATTTGGAGAACTTCATAGACGCTGCGTTCTAATTTCATATCGTGTTGGACTATTGCTACCAAACAGTAAGTGATTATCGCACAATAGATTTGTATGCGTACTGCGTTTTCCGATGTTCCCCAAAACTTCTTAATCCTGAGGTGTTGTTTTATCCATTTGAAGAACAGTTCAACACTCCATCTGTTTCGATAAAGCGATGATATCAACTCCGCAGATGCGTCAAGATTGTTTGTCAGGAAGATATATCGTGTACCGTCTTCAGGATTCTCAACGATGAGTTTTCTAAGTTCCTCGGGATAATCCTTAGAACTTTTATAAACCGTAAAGCACCCGATTACATCCGAAACTACACCTTCCGGCAATCTTCGTTTCCAGGTTTTAGGCTTGATTCGTACGTTTGTTTTGGCTCGCACGACGAAGAAAGCACCTATACGATTTATCGTATTAAGATTGCTGAAATCGTTATATCCGCAGTCGAATATGTAGTGCGCTCCAGATTCGTATGGTATCTCAGGCATAGCCTTTGAATCGTGAATGTTGGCAGGTGTAATATGCACAAATGCAGGTACTTCCGCTTCAACATCATAGAGCGTATGCAACTTTATTCCGCCTTTATGTTTGCGAAATCTGGCCCATTCAAACACCGACAGGCACAAATCAACCGTTGTAGAGTCAAATGCGTAAACATGACCGTCAAGTTCGAATATTTTATTGATTCTACGCTTGCGGGCCTCGGCAATCATGAATGTTGCATACTCCTCGAAAATACGGTAATCACGTTGCTCATTAGCCTTACTGAGATTGCTTCGTGTTACAGATTTCCCGATTCCGAGATGGTAGAGTTTCCCAGCGTGTGCTTCCATAGCCACAACCAGATCTCGGAGGCTCTCTCGATTGGATAGTTGACCGAACATCATCGTAAGCAACTGATTCCAACAGGTATAGCTTTTGATATACTTGTTACCATTGTATTTCTTCACAATGTATTTGAATTTCTCGTAATCAAGGAATTTAACTAATTGAGAGAAAACGTACTCGTCTTTAAACATAACGGTCTGATTTTGACCGCAAAGTTAAATTCAAGTCTCGGGAATCTAAAATTGCCTATAACAAATTGAATTTCAATAATTTCAAAGAACTTCTATGTTTTTTTAGTGGACACTAATGATTCCAATCGGTATCACAATGTACCGCCACGCTATCAACAATAATCCGGCCCATTCCAACCCGAACAGGCACAACCCGATGACAACCAACCAGAAAGCGGTTGTCTCCGGCGATAGGAAATGCCTTAGCATTTTCCCGCACAATTTCAAAAGAATATAGGCAAAAGCCAGTAATACAATGTACTCCATACCTTTGATTATTAGACTACTAAGTTAAACAATCTTTTCCATTTATGCAAGAAATCCTGCTTGTATTTTACCTTTCTCCTTAAAGATATTTCTGTTGATTTTCTCGCGCAAAATTAAGGCAAATATGACTTGTACCTATCTCGATGAGTGTCACTGATTGATGAAAGGGAGAGAAAGTGCTCGTATAAACGGTTGATGGAACAGATTGAACGTGAGCTACCGACCTCGTGTTAAGCGTTGGTTGTACAATGCTGTAATCCTTTTGATGAAAAGTTCCAGAAAGTAAAAATATATTATATTTTAATGTATTCAGCAATGAACACTTTATACATGAATGGCCGGATAAAGAAAATGCCACTCCTTGTTCCTGATAACAGGAATAAGGAATGGCATTTAGTTCTTTAATATAGCAGGATTACTTGATCAGTTCTTTGAGGTCTCTCATCAAATTTGCCAGTCGACGTTCGACTTCTGCGTCCGTACATTCGGAAAGAGTTTTTTGCGGGCTGCCTGCAGCTTGATATTTTGACAGCCAACAGTCTTCAAATACGCCACAGGCACTGACCATCAAAGGTATTATTTTTGTGCCGTTATGATTGGCCTTATTGAACAAGGGTGGCAGTTCGTTTCCCATAATATAGTCGGAAGCCATGAATGAAGCGGACACAAGGCAGATGGCTATTGTTGAACGTTCCAACGCTTCTGATATTTCCTTTTCCCATTCATCGCTAGCCTTGAGCCTTTGGTCGTCCCATTCATCAAAATCATAATAGTTTTTCAGCCCCTTCAGGTGTTTCTTCAATTTTTCCAGCCATTTGGCATCATCGTGTGAGTAACTTATAAATATGTGATGAATTCCTGTACCTTTTTTAACGATACTTTCTGCTGCTTTCATGATGGATAGTTTATTATTGTCATATTTATTAATGTCAACGTCTATGTAGCTTAACTGATTTCTCACAGCTTGGTCTATAGAACAATTTTCCAAAGAATTTCCTTTAATTCTCAACACCTTCAACTCCTTGGCTTCCGCTCCTATATGAATGGAGGTTAATTGGTTGTATGTCAAGTCTAACGATTCGATGTTGTGCAGTTTCTTAAAATCCACCGCCGTTAGCCTGTTGTGACCGACTATCAGGCACGTTATAGAAGAGTCATAAAACTGTTTCGGTAAAGCGGTAATGTTATTACAATAAAGATTGAGTGTCCTTAAATTCGGCAGTTTGAACAAGGCGCTTTGCAATGTCTTGATCTCGTTTTTAGACAAGTCGATGGTTTTCAACTTCCTTAATTTTAAGATGTCTTTCGGTATGTTCCGTATTTGATTGCCGCTTAGTGTCAGTTTGGTCAAATTCGTATAAAGAAAAACATTTTCGGGAATTTCAGTCAGTCCAAGGTTGGATAAGTTCAGCTTAGTAACCTGTTTTATCGTTTTTCCTGTTATTTCTATTGGATAATCCATGATTTTTTATAATTTTGCAGTGTCGGACTATGGGGGTAGCGACATTAAACAAGCGGATGTTCCGTGCAAATTCAGGAGAAGGTGTACGGATTCATATCTAGTAAGGGCTCATCCAACGGAAGACCCGTATTTTCCGGTGAGAAACCCTCAACGGGATTGGAGGAAACCTTTTCATTCATCCGCAGCTTCGGCATCCCACTATCATTACATTAATGTAATATTCTGTGTCCTGACTTATTCTCCGTTTTCGGTAGCGACAAGGACACGTTCAGCAAGACAGCCACCTTTAGGGGTGGCTTTTCTTGTGTTGAGCCACGTGCCATGCCTCATGTGGTAAATGCCGTTCTTGGACAGGAGCCGCGTGGATGTATGTTCCTTGCGTATATGCCAACGCCTGCACGGTGGCAGGCTTGTCGGAATTGTAATGCACACGCACGTCATCCTTTGAAAAGCCTGGAGAGGCTTTCGATGCCCGTTTTCAGGTTGTCAGGCATATCTGTTTCGTTTTTTTGGTTATCATATTATTCTCTTTAATGGTTGAATTTAATGCAATAATAACAAATAAAGTGGAGATGTAAAAATAGCATCAGATAAACTTCGGGACTATTTTAAATTCACCGTCTTTGTTATGCCAGGGAAGACGGTCAACCGGGCTGTCCCGCCATTGCTTATCTCCACATTCGTGTACCGTGCCTCCACTACTACCTTGCCGTCCAGCCTGATGATGCCCCATTGACGGGGATTGGTTTCCACGACACAATAGTTGCCCACGGGGTTCTGTATGCTGCGGTAAATGGGCGGCACGATGACGCGGCTGCCTGCTCTCAGCCCCCATTTCAATCCCGATTGGAACGGAACGGCATCTTGTATTTTAGCCAGTCGCATCTGCTGTTTCTTTTCTTTTTCCCGTTGATGGTCCGCTTTCATCTTAGCGGCTCTCGCCTCGGCTTCCGCTTTCAGTCGTGACACCGCCACGTCAAAATCCTCGTCTTGTGTCTTTGGGTGCTCACAGGCGATGTATTGCTTTTCCTCGCCATCCATGGCATGGCAGTAATTTCCCTTTCCGTCCGTAATCACGATGCTGCCGTCTGCCAGTTCGCCGCAGAATCCATAGTATTCGTCTTCGTCATCCGCCAGGATGCACACACAATCCTGATGAAGGAAAGCATCCTCGCTGTCTATGTGCCTGAACTTACAGTTGTCAGCCAGACCAGTATAAATCCGCAAATAGAAGCCCCGTGGCACCAAGTCAAAGCTGTTTATTCCCAACGGACTCTTATAGACATGCTTGGTACGGCTGTAATACACCATTCCGACCCTCAGCATCTCAATCCTCCCATATTTCAGCACTTCCGGTTTCCCGTTATACAGCTTGGATGTTTTCAAGTCGATGTAGAATGTATGTCCGGTATTGTCCGTCATGGCACCAATGTCGTCCGGCAGGAATTTCATGTAGCGGTATCGGTTGAGTTTCATCCGTATGTTCCCGTTCCCATCCACGATGCCGACCCGCTTGTCTTCGAATCTTACGGCTGCCCGATAGTCTTTCACGTCAAATACGGTACGGTATTGCGCTTTGGCTGTGATGATCTCTCCTTGCTTCAATCCCCAAAGCCCGCTTTGACGGTCTTTATATGTTTTCAGGGCTTCTGCTTGCGAAGTGTTATTATCAAACAGGGAAGAACCGCTTTGCAGGTAATCCATCAACTGTCTGTGCGATACAATCGTCTCCAGCAAACCGTCCGCATTCAATACCTCGTCTTTCTCTTGCCCGGCAGCCATACAGGAAACATTCCTCGCGTTTGCGGTTAGATAACCTTTTCCTGCCAACCGTCCCTCGAACATGGCCTGCCAGTCCCGATAAGCGGTTGGTAACCCGAACAGACGGTACAGCCCCACGTTGTCTATCAACATGCAGGTTTCCTTGCCGTCCGTCTTGCGCAGTCCCCGTCCTACCTGTTGCAGATATTTTGCAAGCGAAAGGGTAGGCCGAGCCATTTGCACGAACTCCACGTCCGGGCAATCGAAGCCCTCGCTGAACACATCCACGTTCACCAGCACTTGAATCTTACCCTGTCTGAAGTCCTCCACCATTTGCTTGCGCAGCTTGGCAGGCGTCTTGCTGTCAATGGCGACGGCATTCACGCCTTTATTATTATAGTATTCGGCGATGTTCCGTGCGTGGCTGATACTGACAGCATACACGATGCCTTTCTTTCCGTTGGCATATTGCCGTACGCTTTCATACAGTCGCTCGATGCTTGGCCGTCTGTTCAGCACGGCATCCATTTCCTTCACTTGGAAGTCCCCGTCCGCGCCCCGTTTCTCCAAACAGTCTATCAACCGCTGGTCTTCACTGCCCAGACGTATGGACACGTAGTCAAAAGCCGAGAGCCACCCTTGACGGATGAAGTCCGCGATGCTGTCTGATATTATCAGCGTGTCAAACAAGTCCGTGAACCCCTTGCGGTTTAGCCGGCAGGGTGTGGCAGTCATGCCAAGTTTCTTTGCATTCGGATAGCGCGTCCACAGCTCCTTGTATGTCTCGGCAAGCGCGTGGTGCGCTTCGTCTATCACAATCAGGCTCGGTCTTTCATCTTTCACGTCCTCCCAATGTCTTGACAGCCACTGGATGGACATCACCTTCACACGTTCGTCACTTTTGGATATGCCATAGCGTGCGACGGTTTCCTCAATCTGCTCCACGAGTTCACGGCGATGGGCGACAATCCACACGCATTGGTATTGCCCTTCTTTCAAATGGTCATAAATTACCGAAGCAAGCAAGTGTGTTTTGCCTGTTCCTGTGGGCATCTGAATCATGATACTTGAATGCTGTGCCCATTCAGAAAAGAGAAAATGTTTAATGGTATGTTGGTATTTACGCAACATGATGATGAGCTATAGCTAAAAAGAGAGTGTTACTCATTGTTTTAACTTCTGACAATACGCTGTGGACCACGTTTTATTTCAAGCACACCCTGAAATACAGTCCCACCGACCAATACTTTCCGTCATACAGCGAAGCCGTCAGATTGATGCGGTCTTTCCACACGGCATAATTGCCACCCACGTTCACCACACCGTCATAATATTCACCCATCAGGTTCAGACCGTTCAATGCCTTTGTCCAAAAGCCGTCTCCTTGTCTGTTGAAACGGAAGTTGGCACCAAGAGTAAAACCATGGTCATTGTCAAAATCCAATCCGTCAAACTGGATGACAGAAGCATGTATGCCCAATGTTCCCCCAGCGTTGGAAAATGAAATGCTTGGTGGCGGCAAAATAGAAACGAGTAAGGTAATTGGTATTCTCGCCCACATTGTCGAATGTAATGTTTCCGCCTCCATGATTGGCATGGCTTCCCGGATCATTGGCTCCTAATACAACTTGTGGTGTCCAAGATTTCCACCAGCCTTCCTTCCATGCCCTCAACCGGAAGTGAAAAGAACGGTCCTGATTGACGAACTTCCCTAAAGTCTGCTACGGCCAACCGGGAACGCCTTTTACTAACGTACAGGTGTATGCCACCTCCAACCATGGAAAGAAAGTGATATTCAGATAATAATTATAGATATAAGGATTATATTCCTTGTGGCTGTTCCAATATCCACTGTGATCGATATTATGATCTATCATACTTCCGCCTATCAGGATGGTCTTGTCTTTCTGTATTTCAGCGGTAGGAGCGTGGAGAAGTCCGGTTGTCCCATACATGGTCTGTGCTTTGATTCTACCTCCTACCAGAAGGAGTAACAGAAGAATATAAATTCGTATCATGGAAAGTCATTGTTTTCATTGTAGCGTTTCGTCTTGTATTATTGACTTTCTGATACCTTAATTAGATTGTATTCAATTGTTCTTCTATTGACAAGTTTAAAAAATTAATATGTCGAATTTTTATAAATCTTTTTAAAAGTCAGGAGACAGCATCAAATGTAAGTCTCAAGAATCCGGATGTTTCCTTTAACGTCAAGTGTCCTTGTTGTCGCGGGGACAAGAAGCGTCTCACATTCATGTAAAGTGGTAACAATCCCATCGTTATCAGTCAAGGTCCCTTTACCTTTCACGCAAACAAGTATTACAAAGCTGTCAAGACAGGAATAGTCAAGACGCAAAGGATGGTCAATGTCGTAAAGTGAGGTCTTGAAATAATCACATTCAACCAAAGTGGCACGTTTATTTTTTACCATTCTGTAATGTGTTTGGTAGTCATCCTTGACTGAATAGTCAATGCATTCTATGGCTTTTTCAATGTGTAATTGGCGCAGGTTACCACTTTTGTCGCGGCGGTTATAGTCGTAAAGACGATAGGTCGTGTCAGATGTCTGCTGTATTTCCGCAATAAGACAGCCCGTCCCGATGCTGTGTACATGTCCTGCCGGAATATAAAAACAGTCACCGGTCTTGACATTGTATTCTGCAATAGAGTTACAGATTGTGCCGTCAGCTACTTTTCTTTTAATGTCGTCTGGCGTAAGCTCCTCTTTCAGTCCGCAGCGGAGTGTGGCGTCAGGTTCGGATTCAAGCAGATACCACATCTCGTTTTTGCCGTTCATCATGCCCTGCCTCCTTGCTGTCTCATCATCAGGATGGACTTGAACCGACAGCTCCTGCCGTGCGTCGATGAACTTTACAAGCAACGGGAAACGGTTGCCGAATCGGCGATAGTTGTCCGCTCCGATAAGTTTTTCTTTCAGGATGTCGATTAAGCGGGAAAGCGAAAGCCCGTCGTATTCTCCTCCGTCAACGATGCTTTCGTTTCCCTCAAGGCTAGAGATTTCCCAACTTTCGCCTGTCCGCTTATCTTCAAAGCCGTTTAGATGTTTCAGGTTTGGAATCTTGTTGCCGCCCCAAATGGTCTCTTTCAGTATTGTTCTGAATTTTATCGGTTGCATATTGGTTTTCCCAATCAGGGATTAAATACTGATTTCATTAAAAATTCTCAGACAGTCTGGTGATTGATGCAAATCCCTTTCAGATACCATTCATACAGGCGGTGGATGCCTTCGTCTATTTCCACTTTGTGATGCCAGCCTAAATTGTGAAGTTTCGTCACGTCGGTCAGCTTGCGCATTGTGCCGTCCGGTTTCGTGGCGTCCCAGCGCAGTTCTCCTTTAAATCCGATTTCCCTTACAATCTTTTCTGCAAGCTCGCGGATAGACAGTTCCTTACCCGTACCCACGTTGATGTGGCAGTTGCGGATTTCTTTGTCAACTTCCTTGTAGGTATCCTTGAAGTCTACATTTAATAATACGTGTACGCTGGCATCCGCCATTTCTTCACTCCATAGAAATTCACGCAGTGGCTTTCCTGTTCCCCATAGCGTGACAGCTTCTGGGGTGATGCCGAACTTTACCAACTTTTCCAGTATCTCTTCATTGGTATTGTTGCCGTTTACACCTTCCACCGGACGCAGGTTGATGTCCTTGCGCACAGCGTCCCAGTCTCCTTCATTCAGACATCTGGCAAGGTAAACCTTGCGTATCATTGCCGGAAGCACATGGCTGTTCTCCAAATGGAAGTTGTCATTCGGTCCATAGAGATTGGTCGGCATCACGGCAATGTAGTTCGTGCCATACTGCAGGTTGAAGCTTTCGCACATCTTCAGTCCGGCTATCTTGGCGATGGCATACGGCTCGTTGGTGTATTCGAGCGGGGAAGTGAGCAATACCTCTTCTTTCATTGGCTGCGGAGCTTCACGCGGGTAAATACAGGTACTTCCCAAGAACAGCAGCTTTTTTACATGGTGGCGGAAGCTTTCGCCGATAACGTTCTGTTGTATCTGCAGGTTCTGGTAAATGAAATCCGCACGGTATTGCAAATTCGCCATAATACCGCCCACATGTGCAGCAGCCAATACCACAGCATCAGGCTGTTCTTCGTCAAAGAACCGTTTCACGGCTACACCGTCCAGCAAGTCCAGTTCCTTATGGCTTCGTCCTACAAGATTTGTATATCCTCTCTGCAAGAGATTGTTCCAGATGGCCGAACCCACCAGTCCGTGATGTCCTGCCACATATATTTTCGATGATTTGTCTAACATTTTTCTTAAAAAGACAAGTTGGCAAGGTATCAGGCAACAAGGTTTTGACAAACTATTCAGAGTCTTGTCAATTTATCACCTGACACCTCATTATTTTTATTTTACAATTCCTTTTTCCAAATATTCAGCAAGATTGGTACGTACTTTCTGTCCGGCATCCTCAGCGGCCACCTTTGCCATGTCGCTATCCACCATCAGTTTCACCAGTTCCTGGAATGATGTCTTTTCCGGGTTCCATCCCAATTCAGCCTTTGCCTTGGTCGGGTCTCCCCACAGGTTCACCACGTCGGTCGGACGGAAGAAATCGGGCGATACCTCCACCAATACCTTGCCTGTCGCTTTGTCGATACCTTTCTCGTCTATGCCTTCGCCTTGGAACTCTAGTTCGATGCCAACGTGCTTGAATGCCTCATAACAGAACTCACGTACGCTGTGCTGCTTGCCCGTTGCGATGACGAAATCCTCAGGCTTGTCATGCTGCAGGATAAGCCACATACATTCCACATAGTCTTTGGCGTAGCCCCAGTCACGGAGCGAGGAAAGGTTACCTAAATACAGCTTTTCCTGCTTGCCCTGCTTGATGCGTGCGGCGGCAAGTGTAATCTTACGTGTAACGAAAGTTTCTCCACGCCGCTCGCTTTCATGATTGAAGAGGATGCCTGAACAACAGAACATATTGTAGGCCTCGCGGTATTCCTTTACAATCCAGTAACCGTACTGTTTAGCCACGGCATACGGACTGTATGGATGGAAAGGCGTGTTCTCGTTCTGCGGAACCTCCTCCACCTTGCCATACAATTCTGAGGTAGAAGCCTGGTACATGCGGCAGGTGTCGGCAAGACCGCACTGACGGATGGCTTCCAAGATGCGGAGCACGCCCGTGGCGTCCACATCGCAGGTAAACTCCGGTGAGTCAAAGCTGACCTGCACGTGGCTTTGCGCCGCAAGATTATATACTTCGGTAGGACGCACCTTGTTCATCACCTGAATCAGGCTCATGGAGTCACCAAGGTCTGCATAATGCAGGTGAAAATGCGGAAGGCCTTCCAAGTGTGCGATGCGTTCACGATAGTCCACCGATGAACGGCGGATGGTGCCGTGTACATCATATCCTTTATCTAATAAAAATTCGGCAAGGTAGGAACCATCCTGTCCCGTAATGCCTGTGATTAAAGCTACTTTTCTCATCATTTCTGTATTTTTATGTTTATAAAATTTTCATCTGTTCAGTTATAATCTCTACTTTTGCAGTATGAAAAAACTGATTGATTCTATACGATTTTGGATTTATATTCTTTTGGAGAAACTGCACATGCGTCAATAGTGTGATTTCTCCTTACGGATGTTCAGCAAGAACAATGGATTGCCTATCACATACCGCCGCCACATGCGCTTAGGTTCTTTTATCAAGCGGTAAAGCCATTCCAGCGAATGTTCCTGCCACCATCGAGGGGCACGTTTGTATGTTCCTGCAAAGAAGTCGAACACAGCACCGATTGTACCTACGTGGCAATGGATGTTCAGCTCGTTCCAATGCGAGTAAGTCCACTTCTCCTGTTTCGGCGCAGTCATGCCTATCCAAAGTAAATCTGGGTTGGCATCATTTATCGCTTTTATGATTGCCTTATTGTCCTCCTCGGTAAACTCTGGTTTGTATGGCGGAGAATATGTTACGACTTCCATATTAGGATAAACCGTCTTGGCTTTCTCGACAATCAGTGACAACACCTTAGGCGAACTTCCCATGAACATGCATTGTCCACCTTTTTCATTCAATCTGTTCATTTCGAACTCGAACAGATCCCAGCCGGCCACCCGCTCCTTAGGCTGCGACTTGCACTTCAACCAGCGGCAGGCTTTCACGATGCTTGCCCCGTCAGGAATAAGATAGTCACCATTTCTTAAAGCTTCGGCAAACAACTCATCGTTCTGCGCTGTGTTGAACGAGTGGGCGTTGATAGTGTTTATTAGCTTCTTCCCTTCAGGTATATTTCTTAGGGCTGCTTTGCTTTCTAAAATTGATAAATCTTTGAGTAAAAGCATACTCCATATCGTATTATAAGGTTATTTGTACTTTTTAATCTTTCTGCCAAAACATACTGAATGCCTTGTTCTTATAAGGTATACAGTATTCATAAAACTTTAAATTGTTCTGTTCCTGGCTGAACGTATGAAAACAATCACCGGCAAAGACAATCTCATCATTCCGGCAATCGCTATCATCGCCATGATTGAAATATTCTCCCATAACAGAATTTTCAGGAACTAATGCTTTACCGTGTTTCAGCTGCCAAAAGGGGAAATCCTTGCTGTGCAGTTGCCACTTCACCATTCCGTCCACTGCATACACAAGCATCATAGGTGTATAATCACACTTCAAGCATCTGATTGCCATCGCAGAAAAACTGACTTTGTATCTTTTTGAAAGTCTGTTTATCACAGTTCCACTAAATTTCTCCTGCAGCAAGTCTTGTTTTAACAGAAGCCAAGGCATCAACAAAGAGGACGCAAAGTCATCCGCTTCCCGTTCTATAATCCAAGCTTCATTGTTCCCAAATGGATTGTATGTATGACAATGAGGTTGCATAACCCCATTTATCAAAGCTATACGATGATGGTCTATAAAATAATGTCCCAGTTCATGAGCTAAGGTAAATCTTCCCTTTGTACTATCCGGTCTATTGCCGTTAGCTGTATTCAGATGGATATAAAAGCAGTCATTTTCCCGTTCGTACACGGTTAGTCCGTCAAAGGTATCCTTGCCATAGTCATCACACGTTAACTTTATTTCCTCCTCGCTTACGATTTCTACTAAAGGAATGGGAATAGAGTACTGCAATGCAATTTGTTCTGCAAGCCAATTTGTACCCATACCATTATTCATCGTTATTTTTTTTATGCTTGTGCTGCTTTTTGATTTTTTCTATCACATTCTTAGGAAGATCGTTGAAGTTCCTTGCAGCCATAGAATACATCGAATCAGCAAATATTTGAGGTAACTCCTCAGCAACAAAATGCATCTCACTTTCATCTTTGAGTATACGCATCTCACATCTTCCACTGACGATAGCTTCAATATCCACATGCCGGTCTTTTGTTTTAGGCACATAGCTTTCATGCATCTGTTCGAAAAACAGATGCTCTTCTTCATTTCTTGGAGGCAAGTATCCCATTGCTCCAAGCATGAAATTCAGTTCTTCAATCGTTAGTTGTGCCATAATTTTAATATTTTGATTTATCGTTTAACGCCATATATGCCTCTCTTTTGTATACCCTTACCGTTGTCTGTGAGACGCCAAGTCTTTCCCTCAACTTACTTAATAGTTTTCGAGGTAGCTTCTTTCCTCTCGACTCATAAGCTTTATAAGTCAAATAGATTATCTTATGCTTTTCATCAAGGGCTGAAAGTTTTGCGTCAAAGGCTAAAACTAACTTCATTTTCTCATCGGGGGATATGTCTGGCATATGATACTCTACAAAACTCTGTGCATTTTCTATCACCGACAAGTCCTCCTCTTCTGTTTGATCTACACAATAACCATTCTTTGCATATTCAAATAATTGGGAAGCTACTATGCTTTTCAACCATACAATGATAGCGGTATCTTCATCTTTGCAATGTGACTTACTCATGTCAAATGAATATGGATACTTCCATACTTTTGCAAATGCACATTGCATAGCTTGCAAGGCTGCTGTTTCTGTAAGTCCCAAGTGTGAGGCTTGTACTTCTGCATAGACTCTAATTTTATCTTCAAAGAAGGCAGTGAACAAGGCAAGACTCTCTTTTGCCTTTTCCATATTATTTTTGTCACCTATCGATTTTAATAGAGCTATGCCGCCAATTGATTTTTGAAGTATTTGTGTCATTGGCAAATCCTAAGACTAACGGTTTTGGTATGTAAGTGAAGGTTCTCTAATGAACCTGTATTTCATGATGATTAAAGTTAAAAATGCAAACGGCACAAGCCGTTATGACGCTCCAGCTGGTTACGACACATGGTTGGAGTACTGGGAGAAGAAAAGCGGTAAAACCGCATGGAGATGTTCTGCCACTGATTGCCATAAGATAGGCAGAACGAATTTGGTAGGTGCACATGTGAAGAAAGTGTACGGAGGAGATAATCATTCCTACATTGTTCCATTGTGCAGAGAATGCAACATGAGAACTGATGAGTTTTATGTGGATGAGGAATTGATTCCACTGCCAAGTAATTGGTAACCTGCACAGTCTATCTGTTGATCCTTTTAAAATCCCCTGCTTCTATAAAATGAGACGCGAGCGGGGGATTTTTAATTTTATACCTTGCCGCAGGGATAATTTTTCCAGTAGGCGAATTTCTTACCGTATTCACCACGCAACCAGTCAACGGTCTCTTTACAATTTTTCTTATAATCTTGTTCAAAAGCACCAAACAAGGCGATTGTGACATTGCTCGGAGCATAAAAATCTTCTATCATATTACGGTATCGCATGGAATAGAGGGGGAAATTAATGCCAAACAGACGTAAGAAGTCACCTATCACAGCGCCAATCCAAAAGAAACATTTAGGTATTCTTATAATGTTTTTTCCTCTCATCTCTTGCGACAATGCATTCAACCACACATAACTGTCAATCGGCATATCGCCAAGATAGTATGTCTTCTTATCTACAAGTTCATCCGGTGCATTCATGATAGCGTCAAGCTGTCTAACAAGATTCTTAACGTATGCGTACGTACGTATCACAGGTTTATGGCTTGGATGCACATACATACCTTTGGCTATGAATTTCCATAACTCATTAGGATAACGCATGTGCCAAGGTCCCCACACATTACAAGGACGGAATATGGTCCATTTACATTTCATATTACTGTTTCGTATGTATTCCTCATCCATCTTTTTACTAATGCCATAAACCGTATGTGGAGCATACGAATCATCCGTCAATCCAAAAGGAATTATCTTGTCTTTGTATACATATTGTGTGGATGCAAACAAAGCGTGCCTGACATAATTATGCTTCATGATTTCGTCAACCACGTTTTTTGTCCCTTCTGTATTTTCGATATAATCTTCCAACTTGTCACTAAGCGTATCTGTACGGGCAGCCAGATGTATTACTATTGAAGGCTTGAATTTATCGAAAGCTTCAGATAAGCGTTTCTTGTCCATGATGTTCCCTTCAAACCAATACTTGTGTTGATCCGCTTTTGTCACATCAGCTTTGTCATAATTTACAAAATGATACCCCTTTTGTTCAAATAGTTCTATCAAATTTGTCCCTATAAAGCCAGATGCTCCCGTAATCAATATGAAATCGTCTTTTGCTATCATAAACTCTAAATATTATTGAATATGTTTTCTATCATTTTTAAATGTTGCCCCATCTCATATTTTTTCTCAAATTCCAGCCTTGAATGCTCACCAATTTGCTTTCGTAAATCAATGTTATCAAACAGGAGTTTTAATTTATCAGCCACCTGTTCCGGAGATTTAATTTCTACAAGATAGCCATTATAGCCATCTTTCACCATATCAATAATTCCTCGCCAACGAGTTGTGACAATAGGAAGTCCATAAGACATCGCTTCTATTAAGACCAGTGGGAATGATTCTGAATGGAAATAGCTGGGAAAGCAAAATACATCACTATCCCGAAAAGCATCTTGTTTCTTTTGTCCACGTATAACACCCAAATATTCGATATTTCCTGTTAAATCGTTATCGGAAATGAATTTGAAGAAACGTTGCCTATATTCAACTGACTTAAATTCTCCTGCAATTTTGGCTTGACATTCAATGTCTTTATCTTTTAAGATCTTAATAGCTTTGCATAAATCCAATTCTCCTTTTGATTCTTCCAGTAAACCGATAAATAGAATATTTAATCTGTTTGTCTGTTTGGGCTCGTTCTTTACACGAGCTTCATCAGGAAGTCCATTAGGCACAATTTCTATCTTCTTTGCATGAATGGCTTTTCCTTCATTAGGACATGACTTGGAAAGTTGAATTGCAACATCCGGATAGAAAAAACATTTTTTGAAAACGAATTGAAAGAGTTTATTTTTCTTTTTTAGATGTTCGGAGAGACCACTTGCATGAAAATGAAAGATGGTCTTTCTAAACATCCATCGTGTCGGAAATAATATCATCATATCCCTGTAAACAGCTGAATTGGGGCCACTCGGTGGATAATAAAGTATATTCACATGTTTACAGATTCTATAATAATACATCTTCGTAATGATATTTAATAAGTGTATTATTTTATAGAATTGTAATTTACCCATATCTTTCATTCCACGAGAGAAAACCATTCTGATATGATAAATTTCAATATTTGAAAAATGATGTTCAACAAGGTGCTGAATCATAACGGCCTGACCACCATACGGAGGTGGCGTTTGCCCGACAATAAGTATCTTTTTCATTTATTTCTACTACAAAATAGGCAATAAATCACATATACGTTATAATACTTTATTGGTAAATATTAGTCAACGTACACTAATAACAATGAAGTGTGATTTATCAATTCATTGTTTAATTAGCTATTTAAATATTCTTGTCAACTTTACAAATTATTCTAACTTATTCTTTATGTTCTTTACTATTTGGATGCCTTTTTCCCCTAATATTCCACTGGATACAATTTCTCTTGCTATTCTTTTTACACTCAGTGACGGTTTAACCAAATAACGAATAGCATGCAGTGCTTCATTCTCATCAACAGTGTTTGTGAAAACTTCAAATATCATAGATGCTTTGGCAGAGGTTCCACTGAAGAATTCTTTATAGACCTTAAGAAATTCTTCTTTATTAGAAGCTGTATAATATTCAAAACCTAAGCTCTCCGCATATGCTTTGATTAATGTCGGCGATTTCTTGCCATAATGGCCCCCTGCCGCAACAAACTTATCTGCAGCATCACCCAGCAATGACGCTGGATGTTGATAATTGCGGAATTCCTGGCCTTTCCCATTGTTGACAATCAGCAATCGAATGTTATTCCCTATGTGGCGGTTGCCCAGCACATTCATATCATAGAAGAATGCAAGGTCTCCGATAATTCCAAAAAATATTTTGTCTTGATGAGCCAACGACGCTCCCACTAAAGTTGACAATCCACCATCGATACCGAAACCGCCAACATTACAACTGCCAGCAACAGATTTTGGTAATGAGAAAAAATTCCAAGATCTGAAAGAATTGTTTATAGCCGCATGTATCACAGCATTTTCAGGTATTACCTTTGAAGCTGTTTGGGCTATCCATAAATTGGAAAAAGGAAGGTCAGGTATCTTTGCCAACATGTCATCACATTGTGTTTGCAACTCTCTATATAATTTTGTACTTTTATTTTCTTTACTTGTATAATGATCAAAGAAGTCTGTCTCACTCATCGAAATCACTGCTGTCAGTTTTGAAAACCTGTCATGGTAAATGCCGTCTTCATTCACCATCCACCACTCCTTAGCGCAACGCATCGTTTCTGAAGTATAGTAATCACCACATACTGTACCAACATAAATAAGCAATCTAATGTCTGGTATCAGCTTTGAAGCCCCTTCTTGCGCCGTGACAATGGAGTAATTTACGCGGTATTTACCATTGTAATTGCTTGTCAGATCACAAAGAACAGCCGCATTGTTCCTTTCACAAAATGCTTCTACAGACTTTACAGACTTTTCATCCCATTTCTTGTGGGCACCTACAAGTATCACGATGTTACCTTCAGGCAGTTCAGGCAGTTTGTCTGCTTTATTGTAAGTCCTTATTACTCTAACCTTTGGCAATTCTTTCACAGAATATCCGAAACCGGAATACGACTCCATCACAACACACACTGGACCTCCACCATTTGTGTATAGATTGTTAATGGCCTCATTCAGCCTGGTTGTCACACGCCTTTCATCAGCATGATTTCTGCAAACGGAAATATTTACCTTAAACTTTGCCACATCATTAGGTAACACCGCATTGTCAATGGTTTGAGGTTCATATATTCCAGTACGGTATTCTCCACGACCTGTCATTATGGCCAAGACGGGTAACTTTCTGTAATAGGCCTCCGTCAGTCCAGGCAAATAATTTCTGGAAGCTGTTGCCTCAGTGCATGTTATTACAACAGGCTCTCTGGATTCAGCAGCCAGACCACATGCCATATAAGCTGCCGATCGTTCATCCACACAAGAATACATCTCAAAGTACGGGTCATGTTGCATGCTTACCACCAAGGCCATATTGCCAGTGCCTGGTGATGCTATGACTTTCTTTATTCCATATTCCTTTAAAAGAGATATGAGGATAAGTGTCCCTTTATCATCGGTATAAAAATCTTGTCCCATAAATATATAACTTTTTATATTATATGTATTCAGATCCTTTTTTGTTTCATCACTAATCAAAATGCTTCTGCGTTGGATTTGATATGGTCTCCTCCGTCAGTAAAAATTATCTGTCCGCTTATACATTTTGAAGCATCGCTTACCATAAAGCATGCAACTTCCGCGACTTCTTCTGGCAAAAAATTTCTACCTGCATAATTTGATGCGTGCATATTCCCATCAGCATGTTTTGCATATACAGCTGTCATGTCGGTAATTGTCACCCCAGGGGCAATGGCGTTAACCCTGATGCCATGCCTGTAATATGCAGTTGACAGACCTCCTACTAAACTGTTGACACTGGCTTTTGTAAGACCGTATGGAGTTTCGTTACAGACATAACCATCTTTTGAGGTAATGAAAAGCAATACACCTTCTCGGCTTTCCTTTATCTTTCTTTCCAAAAAAGCTTTTGAAATGAAATAATGTGATTTCAAATTTGTAGTAATTGTTCTGTCAAATCCTTCAGAAGTTACATTTAATATGTTTCCTTCATGTAGGGATATACCGGCGTTCGAGACCAATACGTCGACAGTTCCCATTTGACGGAAGCAATATTCATTAAATTCAGGAACGGCATTAATGTTTTCTGAATTGAAAACTTTTGTTATTAAGCTCGGATTATTTATACTTTCCATAGCTTCTTTTAAATGTTCCTGATTACGGCCCGTGATTAATACTTTTGCTCCTTCTTCAAGAAATTTTTCTGCCATGGCACGTCCTATTCCACGGCTCCCCCCTGTTATTACTATATTTTTGCCCTTAAGTATCTGTCCTGATTGTATTTGCATTACATTAACCTTGACATATGTAGGTTTTATGGTGTATAATATTTTCTTTATTGATTTTCTCAATTCCATAATGTCATAATTGTTATTTATAATGGATGATTTTTAAACTAAAATTGCCTTCAATTTCAATTCTTGAAACTATTATTTACAACTTCCTCTAGGAAAAATTCAGACGCTGACAGATTTTCATCTTTTATTCTGTCAATAGCATGAAAATCAAATGTAGCATTCATTGCTCTTTCATAATCGGCATCATCGCTGATAATGCTATCCTCAAGCTGGAACAGCTTCATCAGACTCTGCATTCTTGAGTTGACCTTGTGACGGTGTAAGTTAAACACAAACACCGGTTTATGGAAAATTATCGAGAACGCAGTTCCATGAAAGGAGTTGGAAACGAAAGCATCGCAATGGTATATCAGCGACAGAAACTCACGAGGCCCGGCACTGTTGAAGTTCTTGTCGGCATAGAGTCGTGGATACGTGTCGGTTATCGAATAAATCTTCAAGCCGTTACGTCGGGCGTAGTCTTTGGCGAAATCCTTAAGGAACTTACTACCCTCAAAGTCATAAACTAACAGGTAAGGCTCCGTCTTCTTGAAGTCCGCCATGAGTTCCTTCCATTTTTCAACGGTCAACAGAAACACGGGGTCGAGCACCCACATGCCTTTTATTCCGATTTTATTTAAGATCTCCAAGCCTTGATATTCCCTGACTGAAACGGCCTTGAAGGTAGACAGAGATCGCTTAATCCGTTCAAGATTTGCATTGTCTATATTGAGATATGAGAAACTTGCGGCATACGAAGCTTTTGCGCCTTCTTTCACAAACTCAAGAAAGAAAGCAGGGTCTCGTCCAGCTTCAAAAAACACATTCCATACCTGGTCGCTGCCAACTATATAAAGGTCAGCTTCCGGCGGGTTTTGGTACAGTTCCTCGAAAGTATGATATTTGTGTTTGGTTTCTTTCAACACATTATGGTTGAACTCGTCGAACTTGCGCTTGCGTCCAAGTGTGGTTTGCCTTTGCAGGTATTTCATAATCCTGTAAGCGCACCTCGTTGCGGCAAACCGACTCATGCGCGACTCTGGGTTCACCCATTTGTAATCATACTTCCGCCTCAGGTATTCCGGCTGGTAGTTTATTATCTCCACATCATTGCCTAGGTCGGCCAGATACGTCTGCAGCGCATACGCCTGTAATGACGCCCCGTAATTATAAACGTCGTATGTGGTTAAAGTCTTGATTTTCATCTTTAATAGTGTAATTCTAATGCTAAATCTATAATATAATTACATGCTATTTACAGAGTCCTAAGAACTCTATGACACTTTTCTTATATGAATTTTGTTTGTCAATATAATTATTAATGCCTCTCAAAAATGATTCATATAGCTTGGGGTCGTTAATTATGCTGGCATTAAGTTCTTTTATATTGTCGAATAAATAACCAAGATTTTCTTTTTCAACAAATGTCAATGCCTTATAACGTCGTCCCAAAATAGGAGTTCCATTAAAAATAGCGTCAAGTACAACTCCACTGCTTCTATCCTCGTATGTATCATCATAATTAAGTAGGCAGAAACGGGCAGAACGGATATATTCGTTGTATTTTTCTTCACTTAAGTATTCTATGTAAAGCGAAATGTTTGTACATTGTTTACATATTACATAAAGTTGCTTTATCATTTGTTCATTGCCACTTCCAGCTATTAAAACTTTTAATGAAGTTTTTGAGAGATATTGAGCAGCTTCAACAACACCTTTACCGGGACGAATTCTACCCGCTATCACTATATCATATTTTTTGTTTTCAAATGCTACTGCGGGTGTAGTTACTTTTTTCGTGTAGATATAATCCGTTACGATACAACTTGGTATTCCGTACGCCTTTGCTATATGTTCACGAGAACATAATAGTCCCTTTATTTTATGCCTTGCCAAATGATATATTAGTCTTTTTATCGGTGAGACAACGGCGTCCGTATCATACGCGATGACATAAATGTTGCTTTTCTTTTTCGCAAATAATGCAACGCCCATAATGGCTGTCGAAAGCCCAGACTGTTGGATAACAATAATATCATCAGGCAGGGCATTCTCAAAAAGATATTTGCAGTTTTTCAATACACGCCACTTACTTTTCACCCAATTCTCGTTTGGTGTAAAGTCATACGGCAGAACGAACATGTCTTTTTCGTTAAAATGTGTCTTGAATATCGGCCCACCTGCAATCTCAACTTTGCAATAGTCGCTGTATAAGTCTACGTAATTTTGTGCAACGGCAAAGTAATGGCCTGGTGACTCCCCGTTGATGTTTTTGCTTTTTACGTCTGCTATTATTAGTCGTTTCATTATATTTTATGATAAAGTTCGACATATTTCTCATATTGCTTGTTGGAGAACAGTTGGGCACGCTTAATGCAGTTTTCGCGTGAGTATATATCTCTATGTTCGGCTACATACACTACGACTCTGTATAATTCGTCTATATTACCCTGTTCAACGACCTTTCCTGTCTTTTCGTCAATGGCTTCGGGGCTACCGCCTGTTTTGAATGTAACCACAGGCGTTCCTGCAGCCAAGGCCTCGATATTGACCGTAGGGAAGTTGTCGGCCATAGTGGGATTACAGAATACACTTGCAGTCTGATACCAAGCCACCATCTCATCGAACGTCTTTGTCCTTCCGGTACAGATTATCCCAAGAGCATTTAGCTTCTGTTTCTTCTCTTCATTGATATTACCAACCAATACAATCTGGTAATTGTCGGGCAGAAGTTTTGCTAATTGTTCAAAATAAATCAGTCCCTTGCGTTTCTCCCAAAAAATTGAACAACCAAGAACAATCCTTTTTTCAGGTGTAACGTCGTATGCTTTCCTGACATCAGCAGTCGCCTTGTGTGAGAATCCATCAATATCAACACCGTTGTAGATAACCTTGACCGGATGTTTCTTGAGAAATGATTCTTTGACAAAATTAGCGAGCCACTGTGACGGTGTTACTATCGTTAGTTTGTTGATGCCTGTGTGCCACTTGCGGCGTATTTCCCACACCAGATGCGTGTTGTCAATCCATGTGGCACACTGCGGGCACTTGCCACATCCCGTCTGCCAACGCATACAACTTACTTCATCAAAGTAAGGGCATTGCCCGGTAAAGGCACGGCAGTCGTGCATGGTCCAGACAACAGGAATACTGTTGTTATTGATGTATCTTACCAACATTGGCATATTTATCATATTGTCGTTGATGACATTCATGTGTATTACGTCCGGACGGAATGCCTTTAGTTTACTGACTAGCGACATTGTGCTGAACACGGAATACACGTCTTGTACACCAGTGAGTTTATAAAGATTGTAATGGACGTGCCAGTTGAGTCTTGAACCAAATATTTGTTGATTGGGCAGAACGTTTCTTTTATTCCTTCCACTGTTAGGGACAAATAGTGCCACATTATCCCCATTACTTTTTATGGCAGAGGCTATGGCCTTGTAATACCGTGGAAAAAAGCCTACGTTCGCCGCATGAAGTATTGCGATTTTCATTGTATGACTTTAATTTTTGTTTTCAGCTATTGTCTTTAATTCGTAATTAAATGATTATCAGATAAATACACAATGAATTGTATTTGCCGAAAAAATCTTTTTACAAAAGGTCATGTTTTATAATCTAATAGACGGCATATTGCGTTATAATAGGCCACGTTTTACAACATATTTCACGGCATATTGAACACCTGCGTTTTCCGTACTGTGATTTTATCAGAAATAAGACGCTCAATATCTTTATCCGTGCAATAAAGCCATTTTCTTGATAGGCAACAGCCAAGCAATAAGAAAAATGCTAAATGGTAATAACGACAACCTGTAATATCTCCTATAAAACTGTTAAAATACCAACCTAAGGCGATGACCGCTATTGATTGTACAAACTTATTCTTACCTTTCCAGATTCCAAGATAAACAGCGTAAATAAGAAGGCCAAAATATACTATGACATAACATAAACCTCCTCGCAACAGATAATTTAAGAATGGAACTTCTGACGATAGCCTTCCAAACCTTCCTATTGAAGATTGGTCAAAAAACGCAGAATAGTATCTTGAAAAAGCACCTTTACCAAATAGCCATGAATCAGTGGCAGTCAAATCCTCCGCCATCTCTAAATACAAAAAAGTACGGGTATCAGTAGACAAATTTTCGTCATTACTCTTTTGCATAATGTATTTCTGAAGTTTTTGGAATGTTGTCTCATCTTGATTTGCAAGGTTTAAAATCGGAATAAACAACAATAATGGAGCAATGATGATAGAAACGGCAAAAAACTTTAAAAATTTTATCCTTTTTATGATATATACTAAAATGTAGCTGCACAAGGCAAATCCTATAACAATAAGATACATTCGTGCTCCAGTTGTTGCTTTAATAAAAGCCTCCACCATTGCTATAATAATCAAGAAACGGAATTTTTTTGTAACGTATGGATAAAATACTATTACGAAAATGGAGAGCATTCCTAAAGGGAATTTCATAAATACAGAAAATACCAATCCAATGGTCAAATAGATGTAAGTTGTTTTCTTCAATAAATTTACGCCATAGCTCAATGTCCCCAAATAAGTAAATAATGGAGGCAACATCAGTAAAGCAGTGTATTCATTGCCAAACAAGGTAAACCACTTGTTCCCCAAGGCATAAAGATAAGGTTCAGAACTTATTGCCGTGCGCAATATCTGCAGCACTGCCATTATTACAAGGGCAGCAAGAATGTACTTTCCTGTTTTGCTAAAGTCATTATTCTTTACAAGAAAGTATGGGAATATGGCAAAACTTATCCACATGCAAGCTGAAAATAAAGCCTTGATAAAGTCTGGGGCCATGAAGTATAATCCCCAAAAAGATGAGATGAACAATGTCACGTATGCCACTATTCTTATTGAATATTTTGTCTTATGAAAGATGTCCATTTTATGATGTTTTTAGTCTTTTGCCGATTATCTTGAAATGCGCAAATTCATAAATATATGCTATTGCTAATATCATTATTAAAGGAATCAAAACGGAAACAAAACCGATATAATGCCATTCAATATTTAGAATTTTTACATGAATCAGGTAAACAACATAAGACATAATTGCTAATTTAAAAATTGGACTGGCTGGAAGGATGCGTCTATTCTTCATAAACCTACCACATCCCCATATTACCACTACAGCAGTTATGGCAGGAGGAAAATATATATATTCATGTAATAATACGCATTGTATAACGAGAAAAATGACAATAATGCAAAGGAACATATACTGCAGTTTTATTCGATGAATAAAGTCTTTTTCGTAAACAGCTAATATCAATCCTACGATGAGAGACCAAAGGTTGCGGTAATAATGGGCGGGCAGCTCCATCTTAAAAGCCATTATGCCGAACAGTATTATAAAAACTGTATAAAGAGAAACAAAAGCCATCCTTTTTTCACGGATAGGGAAAACACGTTTTGATATATAAAACACGAGATAAGAGTAAAGCGTTACTTCAACGAACCATACAACGCCGTCAATTTCATGTAAGCCAGTAAGCAAAAGTAAATATTCCCAGACAGGGATGGAATGACTGCCGATTTCACAAAATAGAGGATTGATTCTGGCTTGTTTCAAAATCTCGGATGAATAGCCGTTCGCCCCTATAAGGAAATATACTATTATTGTAAAAAAGTTGATTATCCATAACGGTTTGAGCAACTTCAGCATTCGTTTTTTCAAGAAACCTGTAAACTTGTTTATTGGTTTATGCAATTCAGATTTTGTTATACCGTAAGCTGACAGAATGAAGAATATGGGTAGTGCAAAATTCCCTCCTCCTATAGAAATAGGCTTTAATAGTGTTATGTCCTGTCTGCGAAGTGCAAAGTGATGTAACACGATAATAATGCAACACACGGCTTTTAACATCTGTGAAGTATCTGGCGATATTAATACGTTATACTTCGCAGAGGATATCTCAAGGCCCAAACTACGTTTAATTGCGCATATTAACAATATTAATATTAGCAAATATTCAGCAATGATTAATATTGAATTCATTTGATTAAGGCTTTTAATTTATCCCAATATTTTTCCTTGAAATATGGAGGATTGTCATATTTCACATCGGTTCTTTCCAACATCTGATTGGCTTTCAGATATGCTTCATCAAGATTGCTTGCAAATTGAATGTGGTCTTTGAACAGCTCTTCAGGAAACCACTTGACCCCGCTGCTTAACTTGTGGTCAGCCGAGTTTATGACGATTACAGGAGTTGAAGCTATGGCTGAAAATATCGTACCATGATAACGGTCTGTAACCACGACTCTGAAAGTTGAGAAATATTTTATTTTCTCCATAATCAGTTCGTCACGTCTTTTAGCCATTTCTTTTGGGGACACATGGATTGTCGTGTCTGTTATTTCCTTCCTTTCGCACGTGAAACGGTTAAGAAAATTCCGAAGCTCATCTTTACTATAAAATGCCTCCACGTCATTACGGGCACAGAGCAGAATTCCTTCTCGCTTGTTGTTGAAGTGCATGGTGCCTATCAGCGATGTAACTATGTCGGGAAAGAGTAGCAGCTTGGTATTACCAAACATTTGTTTCGCATTCTCAAACGAGACTTCATCGCGACAAAGTAATGTAAGATTCGGCCTTGAACCAAAAATTTCCGTAGCCATGGACTTTGCCGCAGGTGAGTAAAAATTAACCGTCTGTGGCAGGATTATCATTCTGTTTTGTGGAAAATACTTTGTAAAAAACACATAGGTCAACCATCCGCTGTGATGGTCGACAAAGAAATATCCGCTGTGTCCTACGAATATGTCGTTTCGACGGATGGTAAGTTTCAGGTACAGATATTTCAACAAGAAAGTGATATTCCTCAATTTCGCCTTAAGACCATATTCAAATGGTCCCGGCATACTTCCGAATCTCACTACTTTATATTCTGGATAATTATCTTTCAGCCATTTCAACGTACACATCAACTGTGCCTGATCACCAAGGTTAGCGTGCTTGGGCTCACATAACAAGTATATTCGCTTTTTCATCATTATTTCTTCTTTATGATTTGCTTAAGTCTTGTGAACTTATATTCCATCTTTTCCGTAAGCGACCTGCGCTCCGCGCCTTTTTCATTCAGGTAAGAGTAGGCATCTTCAAAATAGTCCGTAAAGGCTTCAACCAATACCGGCTTATCTGAGGCCTTATTTGACATGATTTTTGCGCAGCGTTCCATTTCCTCCATGTTGTGTACGGCATGATACTCAAAACCACAGGTCTTTGCCCAACCTTCAGCGTTCACCATTTTGGTGTCCTTACCTAAGTTGCTCATGGGATAATTTTCCATGAGTTCCTTCATGAACGGCTTAAACAGCATTGAGCCACCATGGTTGTTTATCAACAGAATCCTCATGGTTGCCGGCAGACTGCTTATCCACAGTGAATTCATGTCATAGAAAAATGACAGGTCGCCGATGACAAGATAGGTGAGCCGGTCATTGCCTGCCGCATAACCAACTGCTGTCGACATAGAGCCGTCAATGCCGTTAACGCCTCGGTTACAATATTGATTTACGGTAGGAGGCATGTCGAATAATTGGGTCATCCTTATACTCCAACTGTTGCCTATCTGCAAGTCCGCGTCTTTGGGCATATTTTTCATCAATATTTTGATAATGCCCAGTTCGTTATACTCGTTTGCTTCCGGTTCTGGAATCTCACTGTCTATTGTTTTCCAATAATCGTAGTAGCCATTCTTGTTTTTACTTTCTGCACTTTCCGACATTTTACGGAAGAAGAACGCCTCACTCATCTCAAACAAATGAGAAAGTCTCCTGAATCCGTCTATTACCTTGTCTTCACGTCCCACTTGCCAATGTTGTGTGTTCCATCGGCTCATTTTCCCTTTTATGGAATCATTAAAGGCAATATTGCCGCCTACAGATATCAACACATCCGGCATCAGGCAGTTTTCTTCTTGCACCGTGAAGTGCGTGCGCAGAATGCGTGTTGTATTGTTGAATGCGTGAGGGTAATGGCAGTTGGAGATGTGGTCTGTCATTATGACGGCATCAAAAGTGTCGACAAACATATCAACGGCTTTTTCGAGTTCAGGAGAGGCAAACACGGCTTGCCCCCAAAGAATGGCCACTTTTTTGTCCTTCAACCATGAGGCACATGTTTTCCATTCAGTGTCTGTCATGTCTGCCTGATGGAGATTTATTTTCCTCACCATAGGCAAATTCGTTGTCTCAAACATTTCACTAAAAGGGTCTTGTATGGGATAATCAATGTGTACGGGGCCATTGCCGTGATGCGTCAGTTCAATCATAGCTTCATTGACCAGACGGTTTGTGTACCATTCATCCACATCTGTGTCTATACGTGGCAGTCTTACTTGATATTTAGTGTACCCCTCGAAAGATTTTATCTGGTCATACTGTTGGTCTTCGTTTTGGTTAAGGTATTCCGGCATTCTGTCGCCTGTTATTACAAGTAACGGCAAACGTTGGTAGAACGCTTCGATGACGGCACTTGCCATATTAATTACAGCCGTGCCTGAAGTTCCACATATCGCAACGGGTTGACTTGTTTTTTGGATAAGACCGAGAGCAAAAAAAGCTCCACTACGTTCATCAACAACCCTGTATGTCTCAAAAAAATTATCTTGCTCAATAGAATGAATTAGTGATAAATGCCTACTCCCTGCACTAAATACAATTTTCTTGATTCCAAATTGTTTTAAAAGAGAATGAATCTGGATAATTGTCTTACTTGAATCCATATTTATGTATTCTATTTTTTAATATGTTTACTATTTTTGTTTTCAATGTTTTATCTATACCCCAAATCCATGAACATAAGCATACACTTATGACTGAAACAATCACTAAAACCAATTGACCAATGAAGTTATTGGTAAATATATAGTCTTTATATAGGCTTAATGAAACAGGGAACAGACTTGCCAGTACTGCGACTTTAAAACATGTCTTGAATACAGACATTATTTCATTCCATTTATAGTCGGCATCACGAATAAGAGCCATCGGCTTTACACACAATGAGATTATAATGTCATCCACCAGAATGACAACAGCTATCGCAACTGGTGAAAAACCTAACTTAAAAAGCACGTAGCTGACAGGTATTGTTATGACGGAGGCGATGGCAGACCAAGTGGAATTCCACTTTAAGTTTCCCACAGCACACAGTGACGTATAGAATGTGTTATTCATGGAGTTCACCAAACTTGAAGCTATGGCGAACTGTAGGAACACAGCCGAGTATTCAGGAACTTGCCCAAGCCAAAGCTTGATAAGCGGCTCGGCGACAAGTATAATCGGAAGTCCCAACATAAGCATGAGAAAGAAACTGAACTTTGCTGTGGCAAACGTTAAATCCTTACTGCCGTTTATGTCGCCGGCTGCATATCTTTTTATAATTTGCGGGTTTGAAGCCATGCGGAAATTATTGGCAAACTGGTCTGCCGCCAGATTTATTTTAGTTGCCAACGCACGTGCCGCCACTACTTGCGGGCTAAAGAAAGCGGATATAAGAACCACAGAGCCTTGATTTTTCAGTGCCTGTGTGATGTTGGTAAACAGATTCCAAAACGAATAGGAAAGAATGTTCTTTATTATGCTCCAGTCTATGTCGAACCTGAATTTTGTTTCGGTAAATTTGCATACGCAATAAATCCTGTAAGTCATCGCAATGGAGGTTTGAACGATAAATAGAAGTAATGCATAGAATTTAAGTTTGTCAAATCCACCAACAGGCAACAGAAAGACTATCGCGAGCTTTAGCACGGCCTCAATAATGCTGATATAGGCATACACACCCATTTTCTCATGGCTCATCACTGAAGCCGTATAAGGAACTTGGGTTATATTTATAATGCAAGTCAATACGGAGATATGGAATGTGAAAGTAGCGGCATCAAGACGGTCTGCGTGTATCGTCAGTTTACCATGCAACAGCCAAATTCCGACTGTTTCGAGCAATAAGGCTATTAAAACGGCCAAGACGATATGTATGAACAATATTGAAGTAAAGTTCTTTTTCATCCGCTCCATGTCTCCGCGTCCAAGTTCATACGCCAAGAAACGGGTCGAGCCGGATGCCAAAGCGCCATTTAAGAATGAAAGCAAACCAACGACACCGCCTACGACTTCATAGATTCCATAGTCGCTTACTCCAAGTTGCTGCAGAACCATACGTGACGTATATAACGACACGAGCATCATGAACAGCATGCGGAAATACAGCAGCAGTGTGTTTTTGGCTATGCGCTTGTTGCTACTTCTTTCAGCCATGAACAATGATAAAACTGATATTATTTAGCGAGTGACTTCAAACGGACAAGAAATTGGTAAAACCAGCCTAATCCATGTTTGTAGCATAAGTATGTCACTTTATTGCGGAACGTAGGGATTTCACTTAATGGGGTCGTTTCGCCAGAAGCCTTATCACTTAAGGCTTCCAGCCGGAAATCAATATTTAAGAAGGTCGGGGCTTTCAAGAATTGTTTCAGAGCTTCCGGCAATCCTTCGCTTGGAGGGGTAAAATCTTCTCTATAGAAAGCAGAGGTTAGATTTATAATCTGGTAGGGACACTGGATTATCCCGTGGAAGTTAATCTTTCCTTTCTACAACAAAGGTAAAAATTAACTTTTATTTCCAGTCGTGGTGTCTTATTTTTTACTCTGCAAATTTAAAGTAGGGATAGCACCGCTGCTTGTTCCTGAGCCAAACAGGAAATTGATATTCTTTAGATTAAAGAGTTCTCGAATCTTGTTTTTAACAAAATCGAGTTTTTCCTCTGGCTTCGCATCTCTTTTTAACGATGCTAATAGGTCTGATGTCCCTTGACTTATCCTAATATCTACTTGCAGCATAACAATCTTGATTTACATCCGTTTTTAACAAAATAGAATAAATCTTGAAATGAACTCATCTGTATCATTCCAATACTATATGTAGAAATGATGACAGCCGACACGGTTTTAACCGGTAAACGTTGCTAAAACGGTTGAGTCGTGAAAGCTGCCATCATTATATCATACTTTCTAATATATCTTCTCCCGTTCCACCAACTGGTTCAGTTGTGGCATCATCAATTCAATCTCGTGGCTGCACACCTTGTTGTTGCGGTCAAAGTCCATGTCGCCAAGGATGTCATCCACCGTGTCGTCCTCCATGTCGCCGCCGTATCCTGCGGCAACCATTCCGATTACCTGCAGTTTCCTGACTTTGGAGGCAATGGCTGCATTGCGTGCCGCCGCTGCCAGTTCGTAGGGAAACATATCGTACAGGAGGTTGCAATAACGCATAAGTTCAGGAAACTCGTCTGATTCGGTCAGGTATGCCGTCAGCATCTCTTCCTCGAACTTGCGCAGCAGGAAAAGACCTTTCAGGCTCGGCAGCTTGCCTGCCAACGGCTTGCTCATTATCAGGAACAGGGCGTGCGAGACAATGATATGCTCTTCGTCGGGATGCAAGGCAAACATCCGTTCTTCCGGCTTGATGCTTTTCTGCAAATCGGCTTCTATCTGGTCAAACATCTGCTTACGCATCTCTTTTTGTATATCTTTTTCCATGCTATACTCTTAATAAACTTTGTCAACCCGTCAACTCACGAATTCATAGAATATCGCTTATGCTTACGCTCTTGGTCATGCTCTCCCACGAATGCCTTGCAACTGTCAGGTTCAGCGGATAACCGAGTTCCATCATCTCGCCCAGTTTCTTCAGGTTGTAATTGATGCGGTGCAGGATACCGTCATACTGCCTCCATTGCTCGTGCGGGGATTTTGCCGTAACGACAGGGAAGAGGAGGGTCGTGCCTTTCCGCTTGTATCGGTCGGCAATCTCCTGCAACGCCGGCTCCCAGGGGAGGGAGATTTCCTTGCCGGTGAGGTGCTGGCGATAGGTGAGGCGGCCGTCCTTGATATTCTTGCTTGTCAGGCGGAAGATGTCGTCACTCTTCATGCCTTTGGTATAGACCGTGAACAGGAAGATGTCACGGGCAAAGACGGTCATCTCTGATTCGCCGCTCAGGTCCAGACTGCGCAGTCGTTTCACTTCATCGAGCGTCAGGCCGTACCTGTATTTCTTGACGCGGTAACTCACGTCCATGCCCTCGAATGGGTTGCAGTCGGCGGCAAGACCGTCGTTTACGGCAAGTTTATAAACCCGCTTCAAATTCCGGATATAGAGGGAAATGGTGTTGCGTCCCAACTCCTGGTTCTTCAGCCAGGTGTGGTAGTTGCGCACCAGCAGGGCGTCGAAGTCCTTGAAAGGCACTTCATTCTTGCCTAAATAGGCAATGAACCTTCTGAGATATTTTTTCAGTTTTATTGCCGCGTCATACCGCCCCTCGTCCCGCAGTTTCTCAACGCGGGAATTGGCGTAGGCGATGAAGCCGAAACCGGTTACATTCTGGCTGTCGACGGGAACAGCTACCGTCTGTACATTCTTCTGTCTGTTGTTATCCACTTTTTACTATGTTTTTTTCAGTCTGTCAGTTGCCTAAATAGATCACCTTTCCGTTCGGCCGGCCTCCAAAGAAATCAAAGATGTTCGGCTCGTCAAAATAGATGCCCATGTCGGCGTAATAGGCTTCCTCCGGGTCTTCCGGCACGGTGTAAAGGTCATTATATAAGCACATCCGCTTGCCGAACGTAGTGGTAAAGGATGTGAGCTTCGCCGCATTCTGTTCTTTCTTTTGGATGTCGTTCCAATTGGTCGCACCGTTCCATACCGGCAAGTCTTCCTTGTTGAGCCATACAAACGGGCCGTTTATATAGGTCTTGTTATTACAAGTTACGATTTGTGCGGCAAGATGACAGCCTTGTATGTCCTGTGGAACGGACTCTTGGGAAATCACGTCTTGGTACTCACACCCATCCCTGTGGCGCAAGGTAAACGTGCAGTCATCCTTTTGCCCGATGACCGTATAAGTGTCCAGTCGTTCGGAACGGATTGTGTTGAGAATTTGTGCCGCCTCTTTCAGCCAGGCTTTTTCCTTTTCATCTACAAAAGATGCTTCATAGCGAAACTGTTTGGCTATAGTATCTGCCAAAGAGTCGCCTCGCTTGTCACGCCAGTTGAAAGCGAGGTCTGCCCACAGCATATTCTTGACAGTTTGTTTATTTCCAACGAGCTGCATGAACATCGCCTTGCGGTAACGCAGGTCGGGAAAGACCTGTCGCAGGATTCTGTCCTCGCGTACAAGCCATGCCAGCATTTCGCTCAGTCGGGAGAAATCACCTGACAGCACGTTTTCAACCATCCATTGCCTGAGGGCGCTGTACTTGGTGTCTGCCACGGCCCTGCCCACGAGGTTGTGGATTTCGGAGTCGGCACCGGCACTCAAGCCGAACCCATCGCACCAACGGCTGTCCACATCGCCTACGCAGCGGTATCTGTATTCGTAAACACCGTCAAGCCCGATGGCAATGGTATTCTCTATATAGAGCAGAAAAGGAAGGATTTTATTATTGTCGAAGCACCTCGCTTCCTGCCCGACAAAACGGTACAGCCTGACGTACAGCTGATAAAAGAAAGCCACGTCGCCCTCCACGTTCATGGACGGATGGTGAAGGCGTTTCCATTGGGAAATGAATTGCTCTATCGTGTACATTTTATTTTAGGTAACAAGTTGACAAGTTAACAAGGTTTTAGATACCATTAGTGAAACTATTCAGAACCTTGTCATCTTAATTTTGAATTCTCAACTTTCATTTTTCTATTCGTGCAGCCACACCGTCCGCAGATACCTCCGCCATACGGCAAGGTGGTTGGTGGTGTTGATTTCCTTGCAGATGCGGACGCAGGTCTTTATCAGCCTGTCCTTTGCTGCATCTTTTTCCTGTGCAGAAGACCGGATGGCAAAGACGTTCAACGTATCTTCACCGACCTTAAAATCCTGCATGACCTTTACGGCTGAATCCGGTTCCGTCAATACCTTATATAATGTCGGGGCATAGTTGCGGAAAGACTCTATGAGCTTTTCCCTTTCCGTATTCGTGGCTTCACTACGGATCATCTGCACCTTTCCTGACACTAACTTCTCATTGGCTTTACCCGCCGTAAGGAAATACTCGCGGAGGAATTCGTCCCAGTTGGCAAAATATAGGAAGCCGTCCTTGTTTTCCAACCGACCTATGTGTGCATAATAGGTTGTGGTTGTTTGCCCGTCCGCTTGCCTGCTGGGATAGTAAACTTCTTCTGTGATTTCCACACGGCGGATGATTTCCGTATAATCTTTATGCTGTAACCTGGCTTCGTCTTTATCGTTATCCATGACTATTCCCGATGTGGGCGTGAGGAACGGGCGGAGGATGAACTTTGGCCAGTTTTCCTTCACATATCCGGGTGTGTCGTGTTCGTAGCGGGCAAGGTTTATCAGGAGTTCAGCCTCTCTGGCGGTCAACTGTGAAAGACGGCAACCCAATGCTTTCTCGCCTTGCTTGTCAAGCTCCTTGCAAAGGCTGACCAGCGACAGGTTAGTGGCAAGGCGTTCCGTCAGTTCATAAAGCATGGCCTGTGTGCGCTCTCCGTAGCCGCAGGCCTGCAGGATTCCGACAAGCAGGTCAACGGCACGTCCTTTCTCTGTCCCGACGGACAGGCGGTCGCCCTCGGCATTGTGGAGACGGACAACATGGAGGTCGGATACATTGGGATAGGTGACGGTCAGCCAGCTGCCGGGCATCATGCCCTGGACATGGAATACCAGCCCCTTTTTGCGGTGGAAACGGCAGATGTAGCCCTCGCAGCCGGCAAGCGGACCATCGACTACCCGCACGATTTCGTTCGGCTCGTCCGTTTTCGTGTTGAACGCATAGTCCGAATAAGGACGCTCCAGCACAATCACCTTGTCGGCATAGTTCTCGTTGTAGTCACGGAATGCACGCATCTGGGATTCGGGTATGGTGCAGACTGTGGCTTTCTCGTCCGGCGTGCGCTTTCGGTTGTACCAAATATAAGCGTCGGATTTGTTGTCACGGAGAAACTCAGCCAATGCGTCTTGGGTGGCAAGCACGAACACGTAGCCGTTGAAAAAGGGCAACTGCTGTTCATTGTCACCACGGCGCACGTAGACTTTGGTATGGGTGGGACAATAGACTTCCAGTATATTCCGTATCTTGTCCTTTTCGCGCTCGATGAGTGCGCCCAGTTCCGGTTCATGTCCGGGTTTGGTGCAGACAAGAAACCAATGGTAATCTACATTGTTGAGTTTGTCGGGCATAATATAAAATTTAGGTGTCAGTTACCCGTTGCCAGAATAATCGTGTTCTTTATGACAGACACTTCCGGTCTATTGTATTTCAGCGTCTTTTACTTACAGTTTTCATTTGCTCCCGACCAGTTTGCAAGAGGTATTCTTTTATAGCCCAGGAGGTCATCTTTTAAAAGGTAAAAGACCATGTATTGAAAGCTGAAAGGACATATTTTGAAACTGTAATTGAAAAGCACGTTCTTTACGCTACCCCCATGACAATCGCATGACGGCTGACTGATACCTCTCCGAATTTGAAACACCACGCTTTACAAACTTATTCATGAAGTTTTCGTGCGTTGTTTACAGTATTCTTTAGGTTTAGCGGCAGCATTCCGGAGTAAAAACTCAGCAACAATGGCCTGCCGTTGTTATGTGACGAGAAGAACAAAGCGCGATGCGCTTTAACATTTTTACTTCCATATCACAAGTGTTTAATTTTCAATCAATTAAGTCTCTTCTATACCCGCCGCTTTACCATTGTTGTATAATATGAAACGGCGGATTTTTGTAACTGGCTGATTATCAGGGTGTATTTTTGTATGGAATCCTATTTTAGTCAAACAAAGGCTGCATTTGTTCGACTAAAATTCTGAATCTTTAAAATTTTCTGTCGATAAATGGCTCTGTATTAAATCTTTTTATTACCTTTGCAACGTGTTCGCCGTTTCATATTATACAGCAACGGATTTTGTCGAACATTTCCGGTTCTTATTCACGCAAAATTTTTCCGATCATTTTCCTGTTGGCTTTCACCACGCCCTCCATGCCAATGGAGGAAAGATAGATTTGTGTGGTTTTCAGGCTTTCGTGACCCAGGCCTTTGCTGATGACGGACAGGCTGGTGCCCATGTCGCGCATGGTGCTGGCCCAGGTGTGCCTCCCCGTATAGGTCGTCAGGGGCGCCTGCAATCCGACCATCGTGCCGATTTTCTTGAGGTAGTAGTTCACCTTATGCTCCATCCGTTCGTACTGCCGCCGTTCCGTGCCGTCCGTTTTTGTGATGATGGGCAAAAGGTACGGACTGTCTTTCGTCAGATGGGCGTAGCTGTCCACGATATACTGCATGGCCGGTTCCCAGCCGACGGTCAGCTCCTGTCCGGTCTTCTTGCGGCTGTAGTGCAGCTGTCCGTTTCGGATGTCGTCTTTCTTTAGGTAAGCCAGGTCAACGAACGAGATGCCCTGAAGGTAGACAATCAGCATGAACATGTCCCGTGCAAAGGCGATGGCGGAGCTTTCAGGCAGGTGAATCTGTCTGACGGCACGCAGCGAGTCTAACGGGATGGCGCGCTTGGCGGTCTTGGCGAAGCCGGTAAACACGTGACGGAAAATGTTCTTGTCGGTTGTCAGCCCGGCTTCGACGGCCTTGCGGTAGAGGGTGCGCAAGGTGCGCAGGTAGCACGACGAGGAGTTGCGCTTCAAGCCGCATCCTTTCAGCCAAGCCTCGTACAGGTTCATGGTCTCCGCATCCAAGGCGTCGATGGTCACGTCCTCCCCGTCTCGGAATCGGGAAAAGCTCGCCAGGGCGTCGCGGTAGGTCTTGGCGGTTCCCAGCCTGCCGACACGAAGTTTTTTCACTATCATGCCGTGGATAAAGCTGAACCATGTCTGGCACGGCGGAAGGAGGCGGAATGCCGACACGATGTCGTCCGCCGTGTATTCCAGCATGGCCTGTTCCCTTTCCGTAATGAACGCGGCGAGCCGCTTGCAGTCCCACCGTATCTTGGAGACAATCAGCTGCAGCTCCGCTTGCCGTTCCGGTGTGCCGACGATGCGGATGAACGAAGTCCGCCCGTCCCATTCTTCGGGCATGACGCGGTAATCGGTATAAACTGCTCTCGTGCTTCTGCGGTGAGTCACTTGGAAATACATAGTGCCGGGCTTGCCTTCAGCGGTAGAAGGGCGGAATTTTAGTTTGAATGATGCCATAATTTCTGATTTTTAGTTTGTTATTAAACTGAAAATACACGGTGTAACCATTGAAAAACTCCGTCATTCCGTGCCGTATTGTTTGCAGATGGTTTAGTCTATTTCTACTTGTCATGGTTCAAACAACAGGGCGAGTTCCACCCGTCTGCGCCTTTCTATGCTTGGGATAACCCTGCCTTTCCATTTCCGAAAGGACACATATTCCTTATATATATCCCTGTCGCCGCATTCCAGCTTGCGTATCAGCCTGCTTTTGGGATACTTCCGGCTTCCCAACAACCGGTATGGTCCCACATGATAGGCGAGACAGGCAAGAAGAATCGAATCACGACCGAAACGGCGGAACATCCGGCACAGCTTCCGCATGTCAGCACGGAGCAGGCTGTCGCCCTGTGCGCGGCTTATCTTATGGGTCAGCCGTTCACCGGGCAACAGTTTGTGCCCGTATCCTATGTAGGGCAGGTGCCTTTCCTCACCATGCCAGCCCTCGTAGAATTTGGTGCAGAGTATGGCACGCTCGAACAGAGGCAAGTTGTATATCCCAAGTTCTCTGACCTTGTCCGTCGCCGGTTTTTGCGCACTGACACCGGCCGTACATATTGAAAACAAAGCCAGCAGGAACAATACATATTTCTTTGTTGTCATCTGGCTCCTTTCCTGTTCACAACGTCCTTTATCATCTCTTTCACATCCTGACCCACTCTTACAAAGTTCCGGTAAAGGATGCGTTCCCGCTCTTCCTTCGACTTGAACGTGTAAAACTTGGGCAGCGGCACATATCCGGCTTCCTCTATCCTGATTTCCTCCATGTCGAAGTCGGTTTTGCAGAAGAACTTGGAAGTCTTGAACTCCGCAGCCTCCTGTATGTTCATGCTGTCGCCACGGCCTGTTTTCGTCTTAACGAAGTCACGGGCCACCTGCCCGCAAATCCATCCAGTAGGCAAATCCGAGATTTTCGAGGCGGGCACAAGATTGTCCATGTTCTCGTTCAGGTTAATACTGGTCTTATCCCTGTCGATGGTCACGCCCTTTTTCAGTTGCACCACCTTTCCGAAGATGTCATTGCTCAGCCATTCCAAGGTCTCCTTGGCACGTGCTGAGCCGGACACCACGTTGCCCACGGTGGTGATGATTTTCTGCATACCGACTTTCCCGTAGTCGGCCTCCAGCTGCGGCAGTTCCTGGAAACCCAGTGCCACGCTCACCTTGTTGCTTCGTGCCGTACCAATCAGGCGGTCTATCTTGTGGAAGTACAAGGTAGGAAGCTCGTCCACAATGATGCTCACAGGGATATTCTTACCCTGCCCGGTATTCACGCGGGTCACGAGGCGGTTCAGTATCAGGGCGTTCAACGCACCGATGATGCTCTCCATCTCCGGGTCGTTGGCTATCAGCAGGTAGCTGGGATTTTTCGGGTCGCTCACCTTCAGGTCGAAGTCGTCGCCGTCCTTATGGAATATCCAATAAGATTCCTTAGTGGCCAATCGGGAAGTATAGACACGCAGCGTGCCTATCATACCTTCCAGCTGTTCCATCGCCTTGTTCTGGAAGGCCGTTTGGAACGGGCCGAGCAGCGGCGCCACCTCGTTGTCCGTCTGCAAGACCTCGAAGATGGTCTGGTAGCTCTCGTTCAGGAACGACAGGATGTGCGGCATGTCCGAATACTTGCCCAGCCAGTAGGCTGGCTCCACGATGTTGCCGCCCTTACGGTCACGCACCACGCCCGTGGGCTTCCAGAACTTGGTCTCCTTGTCCTGCACCTTTTCCGCATACAGCCTGTTTCCGTCCTTGTCGTAGGGTTCCCGTTCGTAGTTAACAAAAAAGTAGATGCAGGCGGCAAGGAAGTTCACCGCCGAGGTCTGGAAGAACTGGTCGCTGCCGCCGCCTCCCTCTTTCTTGCCTTTCTGCAGGGATTCCAGCAGGGTTTCCGCCGTTTCCGAGGCTGCCGCAAGGTTCGGGATGTACTTCGCCTGTATCGGGTTCACCCTCCGGCTGTACTCCACGTTCACGAAGTTGATGATGTTGAACTTGCAGCCTTCGGGCAGTTTTCCCAGCTTCTGGTTCTTCTTGTAATGGTAGTACAGTTTGGTCGCCAAAGTGGGAAACTTGTAATCGTAAACCACTAAGGCAAAGCCTTTTGCAGAGTGCTGGCGGATGAACGGCTCGATGATGGAGAAGGTCTTGCCACTGCCCGGAGTGCCGACCACCCACGTTCCCCTGAAGGGATTGACGATGTTCACCCAGCCCTTGCGGAACTTGCCCTTGTAATAAAAGCGCATGGGTACGTTGACCGAATACTTGTTCTCCACCAGTTCCGTACATTGCTCGAAACTCTCGTTCTCCAGGTTGAACCGGTCTTTCAGCAGGCCTTCCTTCAGGTATTTGGAGATGTTGTCCAGCGCCACATGCACAAGGACCGTGCCCAATACGGATGCCGCCATATAGAGTATGATGTTCAAGCGCAGGGAATAGACACGTACATCCATCGGACGGTTGTACAGCCAGACGGCCAGCACGAGGAAGCCGATGCCGCACACCAACGGGTAGAGTACCTGCCTACGGGCATCGAACTCCAGGTGCTTCTTGTTGCGCGTGCCCACACAGGTGATGCAAATCAGCAGCACGGTCGCCACCTTACTATATAAAAGATTCCCGTCGTGGTAGATGAGCCACGCCTTCATACGGTCATGCACGTCGCAGACAATGCCGTTCCACTGGTCCAGCACGGCCGGGTCAATGGCATACATGAAAAACTCCAGCAGGACGGACACGTACACCACCGTCCGGAATATCTTGTAAGCTCCTTGCAGTTCCTTGCTTTCTTCCATTTGCTTTATATATTAGGTATTCAACTTGATTTTATCGGTCTGTCATGTTTTTCGCGTCAAAAACCTGACATTTCGATGTGCCTTGCCGCTTCTCTTTTACTCGTTTAGCGTGATGACGGGCCGTACCTTGTGGGCCTGTGTTTTCGGTGTTTCCTGCATGGCGCCGCTGCCGGTCGAGTAGAGCCACGCCTTGGCTGTTTCCTGTCCCTCCACTTCGGTGCTTGTCCAGTACCAGCAGTCGTCCATGTCATCGGGCAAGGGGTCACCTCCACAAGCTTCGATGTAGGGATTGACCAGTTCCTTGGCCGCATACAGCAGGCGCATCTGTGCCACCGAAGGGACGTATGCGCTCTGGCCGTACCGCCAAAGGTCAAACACCTGCATGGCCATTGGCGAGGACACGTCTTGCGTGTCATACAGCGCGAAGGTGTTTTCATTGCCGTCGTATGCCGACGGGTCTGCCGATGTGCCTTGCGACACGCCCAGGCTGTCTGCAAAGGCTTCCGGGGCAAGGTCGTGCAGGTACACCGCATATCCAGTTCCCGTCATGTCCTCACCATGGTTCACATAGAACACCACGCCGATAGCCTCCTTGCCGGAAGCCGTATATTCCTCATAACTCATGGTCTCTCCTCCGATACAGAGGATGTGCCCGGCCTGCAGCGACGTGTCCGACGGCTCGTGATGCCCGTCGCACCCCGTCAGGGCAACAGACAATGCCAGTACGGCTGCCGCCCACGCTCTTCCTGTCTTGTTTCTATTTCCTTTCATGCCTGATTCCCCATTCTTTATTTAGTTGGTATTTTCACTCCGATAACGATTCCTGTCCTGAACAGGTCTTCACCTTTTATCATCAGGTCGCACTTGGCCTGCCAGAACAGTTCCCAGCCCTTGCGGAGCGCATAGCTGTGTTCATATCCCGCATGGATGCCGCCAAGCATCCTGTCACTGTCCGATCCGAGCGACGCACCCAGGCGCAGGTTGCCGTGCTGGTTCCTGCTGCGGAACACGCAGGGCTTGTAGGCAGCTCCCACGCCCCAGGTGTTATAGTTGCTCCAGAAAGACTTCGGACACACGTGCTTACAGTCCGTGCATTCATCCCATTTCAGATAAACATTCCCGAAAAACTCCCAAGAATGGTGGTAGTTCGTCTCATATTCGTAGCCGATGGTCAAATCCATGCCCCTTTCATACAACAGTCCTGCTCCGATTTGTATCCTGCCGTGCCGGTCATCGGCAAAGATGGAAGCTGACACCGTCAGCAAAAGCACAGACAGTATCAATATCCTTCGCACAATAAAATTCTTCATTCTTCGTTCATCATTCTTCATTCCTTACTCCTCCCTCAATAACACGTCATTGAAACTGTCCGCACAAAGCACGTCCTCGTAGTCTATGTTCAGTGCGATGGTACGTCCCGAAATCTGCCTCTCGCTTACTTCTATGGTCAGCACCTTGTCATTCGGGAAAGTCATTTTTTTCACGACCAGCACGTTGCGGTAGCCGTGCAGGAAAGACCGCCTCTGTTCCAGTTCCATTTCAGGCTTCAGTTCGACAACCTGTGCGTTGGTGGCTTTCGACACTTTCTTGTCCGCCAGTTTGACACGGATCTCGTCGATGTCGAAACGGATGTCCGTCCGGTTCTCAATGGAGAAGTCAATGAAGAAGTAATCACCCACGGCATAGATGTTGTTCAGGCGCATGGTCATCCTGTGCTGCCTGCGGCTCACGTTTCGGTAGCGGGCGGGCGACAGCCATACCTGCCGGGCGAAGCGGTACATGTCCTCGGTGGAGAGTGACACGGCCGGGTTATGGTATGCCGCCATTTCCGCCGGCTGAATCTCCTTGTCCGTCACGGCCTCCTGCATCCGGGTTGTGTAAATCAGTGCGTATTGTGTGCGGTAGCGTTCCGTTACAATGGTGACGATGGCAAGCACTTCGCCGTCTTCATGTCCGGCCTCCTTTGGTTTCAGGCGGATGGTGTTGTTTATCGGCTGATCACCCGCTATCTTGTCCGTGGAGATGTCCACGAAGCGGATAGGTTCAGTGGCGGTAATGACAGTCGTCACCTGCTCGTTCACTGTCAGCTGTTCCATTTCATTGTAGGTCTGCTGCGCCTTGGCCGTGCTTCCGGCAAGCAGGACTGCAACGGCCAGGATTCCTCTTATTGTCAGTTTCATTGTCATGATGATTGTTGTTTACATTGCATATTGTCAGTTCCTTTTTTCCCTGCCGTTCACCAGATAGACGAACGTGCCGTATTTCAGCTTCGCCTTGTTCTTGCGCACGGCCTTTGACAAGGCGTTGCTCGTGCGCTGGTAGGCGTTCTGTATGGCCTGCATTCCCCATTGGGCAAAGGTGTTCCCGGTATTTCCGTTGTTAATGCTCATCGTGCTGCCGAGGGCGTTGGATGCCACATCCTGCGTGGTTTCCCTGAAGGAACTACCGGGTACATAAAGCCCCTCCAACCCATCCGTGTCGTAAAGCGAGAGGTTCACCTTCACCAATTCGTCCTCCACCAGCAAGCTCTTGATGCTCCCTTTCACGCGCTGGCTGCCGAAGCCGCTCATCGTGGCATACAGGTACGAGCCTTTGGTCACCACCTTGCCGTCTATCTCCACGTCGTCCAACAGGCGCAAGCGCACCCGCGAGCCTTCCACCGCCTTGATGTCCTCGTCGATGATGGCCTTTATCAAGTGGGGTTCCGGTTCGTTTTCGGCCAAGGTGTTGAAGTAGTCCGAAGAGGTCTTCACTTTTTTTACCACTTGCTCGTTCTTGGAATTCTCGGCAAGCTCGTTCACGGCATTTTCGTTGATTTCCACCTTGCCGCCTATGGCGACACTGCCGGTGGGGGCGAGGTTCTCCGTGTCCGTGCTGTCCACGTCCTGCAATCCTTTTTGCCCTTGCTTTCTGGCTTCTGCCAGTGCCTTGTCCAACTCCGCCAAGGCCTCCTTGCGCTGTTGCTCGCTTCGCGCTAGGCGTTCTTCTTCGCTCAACGGTTGCACCCCGGTGGTGTCCGCCACCATCGCTTCGCCTCTTTCGGCGCTTTGCCGCAGGCGTTCCTGCATCTCACGCAAACGTTCCAGTTCCTCCGACCTTGCGGCTGCTTCCGAATCGAGCAGGGCAAGGTCTTCATCGGTATAGCGGGAATCGTAATCTTCTTTCTCTGTTTCATTGTTGTTCCGTTCAATGTTTTCTACAGCGGAATAGTCCTGTATCCGGCCGTAGGACTTAACCATGCTCTCATACTTGCCTCCGATACCGTCATCGCGCATCTGCGCCTCCGGCAATTCCGGGTTCAGGTACTCGGTGGTTTGTAGGGAAGTGGGCGATTCTGCTACCTCCGTGTCGAATATGTCAAACACTAAATACCCCGTCACCAGCAACAAAGGGTAGAGGATGGCCGGCAACACGTACTTGGGTTGTCTGAAGTTAATCCTGTCCGTCATCATGGTTCATAGGTTGTTTTTGTTTCAAAAGAATCTCCTGCCGTTCGGTGGCCGTGGCGTGCCTGCCATTGTCCGGTAATATGCATACCGATACCACGCGATACACATTAAGTGCCAGGCATCCCAATACGATGCCGAACACGATACTGAGAAACCACTTCGGATGCTTGCAGGCAAAGCGTTGCGCACACCCTGCCATCTTGTCTATCCGCAGGAAACGTGCGGCTTTCCGTCCTGCCTCCACTTCCTTCTTATACCGTTTCTCATACTTCGGGTCGTCCTTGTCAGGCATCTTCTCTCCGAAAATCAGTTTCTTCCATCCCATAATCGTTATGTTTTTGAATTTGAATTGTCAATTATCAATTGTTAATTGGTTAGTAGTTGTTCTTCGCCCGTTGCTCAATGTCTTTGTTGAGCAAGGTACGCCAATTCACAATCAGCAGCCCATGCGGGTTGTTGTCCGTCCGTGGTACACGTTTCAGTTGTCCGGCTGTGACCAATTCACGCATCAGGATGCTGGTGCGCCGCTCAATGCGCTGCCGTCCATAATAGGTAAACTCCATCTTTTCCTTATCGAATTTGATGCTGTCGCAGAAAATGCTGAACACGGCACTCGTACCCATGATGTTGTTGTAGAATCCTTTTTCCTTCAAAGTGTTGTACTGGGCCAATCCCGTTTCATCCACTAAATACATCGCCTTCTCCATCGTGTACTGGATATACTTGTCGTCCGGTGCAAGGGTGAAGAAGTAGTGGTGGAACATTTCGACATGGCTGCGGGCTTCTACATCGAGCGTTTCTTCCATCGAGGTGCGCTGCACCAGTATCGGCACATTGCCGTCCAGCACATAGATTTTCTGCTGTGCATCGGCTACCATGCCCCTTGCCGTCCAAATGCTCGACAAACTGATGACCACGCATCCCACGATGACCGCCACACAGACAATCCCCACCAGTTTGATTTTATTCTCCAAGTTTTTTATGACCATAATCTTAACAGTTATAATCGTTGTTCATTATTCTTATTTTATCGCATCATCGAGTGCATAGCCCCGGTAGCCGACATTTTCGCCTGTTGCGCCACGCCTTCACCGAAATTTCGGGTGGAAAAAGCGGTGTCGCCTTCCGGTATCATCCATGCCGCCAAGTCCGGCACAAGGTTCAGGCATTTCAATGCCACAATGCTTGCCGCCATCAGGTAGCCTGCCGAGAAGAACGAGTTTTGCAAGTATGCCGCCATCGTTGTCTCGCTGGCGGTTATCGCCTTCAGGTTCTCCACCTGTATGCACAGCACAATGTCGAACAGGAGCAACACATAAAATCCCACGAAGTACAACATCGCTCCATAGAAATGTACCGTCAGATACCTTGTCATCCATTTGGCCCAAGCCCCTTCCCATTTGGGTAGCAGGCTGAAAGCCCATTGTATCGGGCCGAATATCGTCAGCATTCCAAGTAATATTTGCTGACAGTAGATGGTTGCCCACCAACCGATTCTATATACAATTAAGGCGATTACCATCACGATTTTATCCAGACAGACGGTCGCCCCGCTCACCAAGGAGGTGAACCACAGGCGGCTGGCATCTTTCTCCATTTCCGTCACTTCTTCGACACCCGTCTGTTCCATCGTCGATTCCACCAATGCCGGATCCATCGTGCCGGAACGGGCAATGTCGGCCTGTGCCTGAAGGCTGGTGTACATCGTATCACGCACGTAAATGAGTTGCTGCACTTCCTCGAATTTGTCCGTAATCTGCAAAGCTTCCGCTTGGTAGAGGTCGTGGGTGTACGAGCCTATGGCGTTTGGGATATAGGACAGGAAGTCCAACACGCACCAACTGCTTCCGCTGTTGGTAATACCCGTGTCGGCGGGTGGATACCACCACGACATGATGACCGCCACCGCCAACGGCTTGAACAGTTTCATCACGTCCAATGGTTCTTTCTTCACCATCATCTTGTATGCCATGCCAGCCGCCATGATGATGGCGAACAGGGCAGCCAATGCCATGCACATCTGCAAGATCCACCAAAAGGGTCCCTTGCGCCCCCGTAAAGGTGGCATCTGTCAGGAACTCGTTGGTCTGGAATATCACATCGTCAATCTCCTCTTCCAAGAGGTGGATGCCGAAATCCGAAAGTATATCGTCGCCCATGTCGCTATGCTGTCATTTCGTTATCTATTGGGGATTGCTTCCGTTCCATCACCGGCAGGATGCCGTCCGCTTTCAGTTTTTCATAAATGAACATCCGTCCTTTCTGCGTCCATTGGGTGCGCATCACCGATTTGCCGCTCTCCAAGGAAAGTGTGGCGCTATGCACATAGCCCTTGTCCTTGTAGGCGGCATACAAAATCCATTGCTTGTTGTCCTTGTACTGGATGCCTTTCTCGTGCAGGATGGCATTCATTTTCCGTCCCGACATTCCATAGTCCTGCGCGATTTGTGTAATGTCGAGCAGTCCCTTGCATTGTAGCACCAAGTCCACATAACTGGTTCGCTTGCCCAATTCCTCTATCTGTTCCTGTTGTTGGCCGATTAACAGTTTTTGCTCCTCACACTTGGCTTCCACTTCCAGGCGGTTTTTCCGTTCCTCCTTAATGGCATTGGCCAAACCAATCAGGAAGTCCGGCTCCGTGACCACCCGCTGTAAGGCTGCATCGGTCAGATAGCCCCCGTGCTTGCGGATGCTCGGCAATACTTCCTCGCATACCCAATCCTGAAACTTCTCCGCTTCGGGCAGTTTGCTGCGCATCACCAAGCGGTAAACATCTGCCTCAGTTATATACTTTGTGGGTAGCATAACTACTGTACCATACTGATTTTCAGAGGGGGTTGTTAAAACTACAACCCCCTTACAGTGTATGCGGACAGCCTGTGGGGCATCTGAATACCCCAATGCCTTTGCCACATCGTTCCCTTTGAACAACACTTTCCCATTCTCCGTTTCTACGGTGTTGATGCTCCCGAACTGTGGGTGGTTGAACACCTGAATTGCATGATCCTTGCTCATTGTTTTATATGTATATATTGGTTATTGAATCATCTTTTCCCTGCTTTCGGCTTAATCCCCTGTTGCCCGCCAACCGGCCTCCCGCCAACGGTTCATCGCCGCTATGGCTATTTGTGCCCGGCGGTCTTCAATGGTAGCTGAAGCGTCCAACAACTCAGCGACCTTGGTGGAGTTGGCCAATCGCACCAAGTAGCGCACCAAGGTTTCGTTCTTGCGAAGAATGTCCGCATGGATGCGCAGATATTGCTTTTTCCGTTCAGCGTTCGGCATATAGGCATCCTGCACGGATTTCACGGCACAGAGGTACAGGCGGTAGTGCTCCCTCCAGTGTTCCTGCCCGTTGCCGCTTCCCCCGGCTTCAGCTATACGGCGGATATTGCGTTCGAAGTTCTCCAAGGCGGAATTAATCTTGTCGCCTTCCGCCAGCCATGCCACATCCAAGGCCCCGCCGCTACGGTCAGCCACATTCAAGGCCTCAATCCGGGCACGTTGGGTCATGGCGGAATCCAACGCCTCGGCATCGTCAACCTGGTTGTACAGGTTGATGCCCGCCGCCGTGCGGAATCCCAATTTGTTCTTTGCCGCCGCACTTTTCTGGTAAGAGTTATGCAGCAACTGGTAATACAGGCTCGGTGTCAGCGACCCGGAACCGATTTCAGCCACCGTGATTTGGTTCATCTTGGCATCGTCGTGATTGTAGGTCACGCTTTGGGCAAGTGTCTTGGGCGCAACTCCGAACAGAGCCGCTCCTATACCTATTATTATATATAGCCTCCGTTTCATCTCAATTTTCTCATATTTGGTTTCCCGCATCTTGTTTTCATGTCCATGCTTCCATTCCCTTTCATCGGTTATACGGGTTCAGCCCGCAATCCCTCCACCGCCGGAAAGCCTCGTTCGCTATCTGCGACTTGTCCTTGGCCAGATAAATGCTTTCTTTCCAATACCCCATGCGGAGTTGGATATACCGCCACGTTTCAAAGTAGGCTTTGTTCAAATGCCGCTCGATGTTGTCCAGTCCTTGGTTGATGCTTTCCAATACCAGCATCAAGTCCGAGGTGGAGCAAGCCGCCGCACCGGTGGCATACAATACCAAGTCGCTCATCGAGCGGTAGAGTTGCTTGCCGTCTTCTGCAATCCTTTCCACGCACCTTAGGCTGATGCCGATAATCAGTGTGTCATGCAGTTCCATCCTGTTCCGCTCCACCATCTTTGTATAATAGTCATTTAGTAAATCCTTGTAGTCCCCGACTCGGTCGCTCACGCTATTGTAGGTGGAATACACGTTGAGCGAGGTACGCAGCGACTGGTAGAGGATGTCAATGACATCAAAAGCCCTTGTGTACTTGTCCAAATCCACGTTCAGTTCCTTGAAGTCCACCGCAGCTTCGCTGCTGTATTCGTGCAGGAGTTGGTTGCTCAGTTCCAGTGTCGAACGGGCCAGTAACAGGCTTCGCTGTTGTTTGTGGTCATTTATATAGGCTTCCACTGAAACGATGTCAAAGTTCCATTGTGCCGACATCTCCAACGAAAACGCCGTCACCATCATCAGAAGGATGATATGCCTGATATTTCTTATAGCCAGCTTCATTCCGTTTCCTCCCTATTTTCATCCGTTTCCTCGTATTTCCCGTTGTAATCCACCGAGTGCAGGCTGTTCGCCGCGCCACGCAACCATCTGCGTCGGCATTCCTCCACCAGAGTAAGCCTGCATCCCCGCTCCTCGTTGACAAAAGGCGCGACGTCCATCAGCACGTCAATGATGCCGAGCTTGTAGTTCATCATCTTCTCCAAGGCAACGAGGTCGGCGTAGATGTTTGTCAGCCGGGCTTCCACCTGACGGGCGATTTCCAGCCGGTCGGATGCCCACAGCAGGTGGTAGGTGTCCGTGGTCGTGTCTTCCTCCACCGGTTCCGATTTCACATATTCCGTGGTGATTTCACACGAAGGGTATTGCCGGGCAATCTCCGACAGGCGGTCATTGACCAACGTTGCCTTTTCCGACTCGCTCATGGCCGGATCAAGCTCGATGATGTCCACCACTTCCGTGTCCGAATACTCCGCCGTCAGTTCCCAGTTTATTTGCATGATGGCACGGTGTATCTTGATGCCGAGGAAATACTTGGGCTTGCGGGCAATGGACAGGGTGGCCTTGAAAGTGATAATGCCGTCGATATTCGGGGCTATGGCTTCCCGCAGGTAGCTGTAGCCGCTCCACCAGCCGTCACACTGCCACGTCAGGCTATAAGCATTCTTGCACTCCTGCATAATGGCGGGGATGCGGTAATAG